>Ga0182737_1000058_pt1 | contig 245708 bp, 219 predicted proteins | sample eDN5th30CBELigOP_FD_128878 | JGI IMG/M metagenome (GOLD analysis project Ga0182737, IMG submission 128878) | Enriched Organic Plus compost microbial communities from Emeryville, California, USA - eDNA 5th pass 30_C BE-Lig OP (version 2) (version 2) ... | reverse complement strand
TCTACCCAAGTCACCAAAGCACCCAGTCACCACACCTCTCAGCGCAGCAACCCCAAGGACGCCACCAGCGTATCCCTTCCTCTACTCTACTCTCTCCACCCAGATGCAGTTTTCAAAAGAACGAACAGTCAAAAAGACCTGCCCCCCGCCTTCGCGGGGCGACCGATCAACTTGCCTGGACTTCGCTGCCGCAGGTGTCCGCGGCAGAAGCCCTATCTATGCCCGCGGCCCGGCGGCGTCAAGCGCCGACTGCGGCAAATTTTTCGATCCCGTGAAAGGCGCGGAACCAGGACGCGAACCGGGCGATCCCGACCGCGAGCGGCGTCGCGGGCGCGAACCCCGCCAGGGCGGCGATCGCGCCCACGTCCGCGAAGGTCTCCGCCACGTCGGAGGCCGGACGCGCCGCTTCCCGGATCACCGCCTTGCGGCCAAGCTCCTGCTCAAGCAGGGCGATCAGCGTCGCCACGCTTTCCGCGCGATGGTTGCCGATATTCAGCACCCGCGCCACCTGCGCGTTCTCGGGCGGCTGCTCCATCACGCCCAGCACGCCCGCGACGATATCGTCGATATAGGTGAAGTCCCGCTTGGGTCGGCCGCCGTCATAGACGGTGATCGGCTCCCCCGCCGCGATCGCCTTGGCGAAGCTGTAATAAGCCATGTCCGGCCGCCCCCACGGCCCATAGACCGTGAAGAAGCGCAGCCCGGTCTGCTTCAGCCCGTGCAGATGCGCATAGGCCTGGCTCATCAACTCGTCCGCCCGCTTGGTCGCCGCGTAGAGCGAGACCGGCAGGTCCACCCGATCGGTTTCGCGGAACGGCAGCTCCGTGTTGCCGCCATAGACCGAAGACGAGCTGGCGTAGACGAAATGGGCGAGCTTCGGCAGCAGCCGCGCCGCCTCCAGCATCACCAGATGCCCCATCACGTTCGACTGGACGTAGGCATAGGGGTCGATCAGCGAATATCTGACACCCGCCTGCGCGGCGAGGTGCACGACATGGGTCGTCTCCGGCGCCGCGCGGGCCAGCTCCAGCACCATTTCGCGATCGCTGACATCGGCGCGGACGAAGCGGAACCCGGACCGCCCCTCGATCTGCGCCAGCCGTGCCTGCTTCAGCCCCACGTCATAGTAGTCGTTGAGGTTGTCGATCCCGGTCACGAGCGCGCCGCGGTCAAGCAGCGCGCGCGCCACGTGGAACCCCACGAAGCCGGCGGCGCCCGTCAGGAGCACATGCATGGCCGCGCCCTACAGGTCCGGCGCCGGAACCGCAACGGTGATCAGCAACCGGGACCGCGAACCTTCACGTTCTGGACGCGGTCGCCGCGCACCTCGAACGTGGCCTCGCAGGTGTAGTCCACCACCTCGGCCGGGCCGGCCCAGCCGCCCCAACCTCCCCAGCCACCCCAGGGGCCGCCCCATGGCCCGCCCCATCCGTTCCAGCCGCCGTAGACCACGCGGCGCGTGCGCGCATAGGCGAGGAATTTCGCGCCATCCGCCTCGAACGTCCGGGTCGGCACGCCAAGATCGCGCACCAGGTCCGCCTCGCTGCGATTGACATAGGTGGAAAGCTGCGTGGCGACCTGCTCGGCGCGCTCGGTGGCGCAGCCGGCCAGCAGCATCAGGGCGGCGAGGCAGGGCAGGAGAATGCGCATGATGATGTTCATATAGGCGCCGCCGATGGCAGCCAAAGGACATCCGCGATCCGCGGCGCACCCGATGCGATCATCGCCAGCCGGTCGAAGCCGAGCGCGATGCCCGAACAGGGCGGCATGCCGTGCTCCAGGGCGGCGAGCAGGTCTTCGTCGATCCCCCAGCCGAGCCCATGCAGCGCCTCCCGCCGGGCGCGGTCGGCGGCGAAGCGCGCGCGCTGTTCGGCAGGGTCGGTCAGTTCCTCGAAGGCATTGGCCAGCTCCATGCCGCACAGGAACAGCTCGAACCGCAACGCCACGCGCGGATCGGACGGATCGCGCCGGGCGAGCGCGGCCTGGCTCACGGGCCAATGAGTCAGGAAGCTGGGACGCTCCCTGCCGAGCTGCGGTTCGACGCGGCCGAGCAGCAGGCGGAAGAACAGGTCCTCCCATTCCTCCCCCGGACGTAGCCCCTCCCCGCTCGCCCGGGCCAGCGCGGCCGCGTCACCTTCCGTCGCCAGCACGTCGCAACCGACCCAGCGGGCGAAGGCCTCCGCCACGGTGATGCGTTCGAACCGGTCGAGGCTGGCCGCGACGCCCCGACAGGACACGGCCGGCGGAAGGACCGCGCGCAGATAGGCCTCGGTCTCATCCATCAGCGCGTCGAACGAGGCACCCGGCCGGTACCACTCCAGCATGGTGAACTCGGGCGCGTGCAGATCGCTGCCCTCGCCGTTCCGCCAGACACGGGCCAGCTGGAAGATCGGCCCCGCGCCGCCGGCCAGCAGCTTCTTCATCGCGAATTCGGGACTGGTATGCAGCCACAAAGGGCGACGCGCCCCGGTCGGTCCTTCCTGGATGGTCGCGAAGGCGCGCAGATGCACCTCCTCCCCCGGCACCGGTACGGCGCAGGGCGTTTCGACTTCCATGTAGCCCCGCGCGTCGAAAAAGCTCCGCGTTTCCGCGGTCAGGCGCGCGCGGCGGCGCAGATGGGGCATGCGGGCGGCGAGCCGCTCAGGGTGCCAGGATGGTTGCGGCATGAGGACCGGGAGACTAAGCCAGCGGCTTCTGCCACTCCATCAGCACGAACCACGGCACCCGCCGGTACCGCGCGGCGCGATCCGGGTCGCCGCCCAACGGCATCGGCTCCTCAAAATGACGCAGAACCAGGCCCTGACCGAGAAGATGCGACATGTAGACGGACATCGGCCGGTGCCAGTTGCGGATACGGATACCGCGCCAGCTGGCCCAATCCGCACGCTCCTCGGCGTAGTTGTCGATCACGAAGCGCTCCACCCCGTCCGTGCCCTTGGCCCAGTGATGCGGTGCGGCAGCGGTGAAGAAGCTCGCCAGGTTGGCGATCAGCAGCGCGCCACCGGGGCGCAGCACCCGCGCCATCTCCGCGATCGCGGCCGCCGCGTCGGTGATGTCGATCAGCGTCAGGTAGCTGACCACAAGATCGAAGCTGCCGTTCGGGAACGCCAGCGCCTCGGCGCGGCCGGCGCGGTAATCTCCCTCCGGATCGCGCCGTCGCGCCTGCTCCAGCAGCGCGAGCGTCGGGTCGATGCCGACCGGGGTAATGCCCGCATCGCGCAGCATCCGGCAGAACCGCCCTTCCCCGCAGCCCACGTCGAGCGCAGTGCCGAAGCCGCGGCCGCGGACGCGCGCCAGCATCGGTCGGTCCAGCACATGGACCCGCGCGAAATCGCCGGCCTCACCCATGTCGGCGATCCAGGCGGCAGCCGACTCTTCCCATCCGACGGACATGGCGGAGGCATGCCATGACGGCATTGCAACGGCAACGGACCCTGCGCACGCCGGCCGACCTGGCCGATCTCGTGCCGCCGGACATCACCGAAGCGGTATCCGCCAGCTACGCGATCGCGGTCACGCCGAACGTGCGGGCGCTGATCCGCGACGCGGACGACCCCATCGGCCGGCAGTTCCTGCCGCATGCGGACGAGCTTGCGACGGCACCGCACGAACGCAGCGATCCGATCGGCGATGACGCGCTTTCGCCGGTGAAGGGCATCGTCCACCGCTACCCGGACCGCGCGCTGCTGAAGCCGCTGCTGATCTGTCCGGTCTATTGCCGCTTCTGCTTCCGGCGCGAACATGTCGGCCCCGACGGCGGACTGCTGACCGAAGCCGAACTCGAAGCCGCCTTCGCCTGGATCCGCGCCAATCCACAGGTAACGGAGATCATCCTGACGGGGGGCGATCCGCTGATGCTCTCCGCCCGGCGGCTCGGCACGCTCATCGCCAGCCTCTCCGCGATCCCGCACGTGACGACGCTGCGCATCCACAGCCGCGTACCGCTGGCCGATCCGGGACGGGTCACACCGGAACTGGTCTCAGCACTTGAGACCGACCGGGCGATGTGGATGGTCGTGCATGCCAACCATGCGCGCGAATTCACCGCCGCCGGCCGCGCGGCCCTCCGCCGCATCATCGCGGCCGGAATCCCCCTGCTCGGCCAGTCCGTGCTGCTCGCCGGCGTGAACGACACGCCGGAGGCGCTGGAGGCACTGCTCCGCGCCCAGATCGCCTCCCGGATGAAGCCGTATTACCTGCACCAGCTCGATCCCGCGCCCGGCACGTCCCGCTTCCATGTGCCGATCGAACGCGGCCGCGCGCTGCTCGAATCCCTCCGCGGGCGCGTCACCGGCCTCGCCTGGCCGACCTATGTGCTCGACGTGCCGGGCGGGTTCGGCAAGGTCGCCATCGGCCCGGACTGGTTCGAAGGCGACACGGTCCGGGACATCTACGGCGACCGGCACGCGGTTGCCGCCCCGCCCGCCTTGGGGCTAGACACCGCCTCCTTGTCAGCCCAGCCGGCCCTCGACGGTCCCGGCCACCAGCCCGAGAGTGACCGAACATGAAAATGCAGGCCAACCAGATGCGTCCCGGTCATGTGATCGAATACGAGGGCGCGCGCTGGACCGTGCTCAAGTCGCAGATCAACACGCCGGGCAAGGGTGCGGCGGTGATCCAGGTCGAGATGCGCAACATCAAGACCGGGGCGAAGAAGGACGAGCGCTGGCGCACCGTGGACACGGTGGAGCGGCTGACCACCGACAACCGCGAGTACACCTATTCCTACACGGACGGGGACAACCTCGTGCTGATGGACCCGGAGAGCTTCGAGCAGAGCTTCGTGCCGGTGACCATGCTCGGCGACCAGGCCCCGTTCCTCCAGGACAACATGACGCTGGAAGCCGATCTGGTCGAAGGCGAGGTCGTCGGCCTGCACCTGCCCGCGACCGTGGTGCTGGAGATCGTGGAGGCCGATCCGGTCGTGAAGGGACAGACCGCCTCTTCCTCCTATAAGCCCGCCATGCTGTCGAACGGCGTGAAGACCATGGTGCCGCCCTTCATCGAGGCCGGCGAGAAGATCGTGGTGCGCACGGAGGACGCCTCCTACGTGGAGCGCGCCAAGTAGGACTGGGGTCAAGGCCATGGCGCGCCAATCGCCCCACATGACGATCATGCAGCTCGCCGTGCGCGCCGCGGCGAAGCGGCTGCTGCGCGACTTCGACGAGGTCGAGAAGCTCCAGGTCACGGCCAAGGGGCCGGGCGACTTCGTCAGCCAGGCCGACCTGCGCGCCGAGGCGACGCTCAAGGCGGAGCTCGACAAGGCGCGGCCCGGCTATGCCTTCCTGATGGAGGAAAGCGGGGCCTCGGGCTCCGACGCCTGGACCTGGCGCTGGATCGTCGATCCACTCGATGGCACCACCAACTTCCTGCACGGCATCCCGCACTGGGCGATCAGCGTGGCACTGGAGCGCCGGCACGAGGACGGCAGCACGGAGATCGTGGCGGGCGTCGTCTATTCGCCCGTGAACGACGAGATGTTCTGGGCCGAGAAGGGCGCGGGCGCGTTCCTCAACGACCGGCGGTTGCGCGTCTCCGCGCGGCGGGAATTGCGCGAGGCGGTGTTCGCCACCGGCATTCCCTTCGCGGGCGTACCGCGCAAGGCCGAGTTCCTGCAGATCCTGGCCCGCATCATGCCGCATGTGGCCGGCGTGCGCCGGGCGGGTGCCGCGGCGCTTGATCTCGCCTGGACCGCAGCCGGACGGGTGGACGGATACTGGGAACTGGGCATCAAGCCCTGGGACATGGCGGCCGGGCTGCTGCTGGTGCGCGAGGCGGGCGGCTTCGTGACAGCCCCGGACGAAGCGGATCCCCTGGCGACCGGCAACGTGGTCGCGGGCAATGCCGGGCTGCACCCACGGTTGCGGGAGATCGTGGCCGAAGGGATCGCGGCCGTGACCACGGCGCGCGAAGCCGCGTCGCGTTGAGCCGGCACGCCGGCTCCGATAGGGTGCCCGCGCCATGCGCGCCGCACTGATCCTCACCGTGCTTCTGCCCGTCACCGCGTTCGGGCAGGTGAATGTCGACCTGCGGGCGCTCGATGCCCTTCCGGCGCAATCAGAAGCTGCTCCGGCGCAGACGCCCAGCGCCGAGCGCCCGGCGCAGCGGCGGCCGGCAACCCCCCGCCCTGCCGCGCGGGCGCGGACGTCTTCCACGCCCAGCGTGGCGCGTTCCGAGACGCCCACCGAGCCATTGCCCCTGCCGCCGGCGATGCTGCCTCCGCCCCCAGCCGCGCCCGCCGACGCCGTCGCGGCGCTGCCTCCCCCGCCCGTGCCGCCATCCCCGCCCGCCGCGCCGACACCCCCCGCCGCGCAGGCCGACGCGCCGCCGTCGCCCCCGCCATCCGGGCTGGTCGTGCGCAGCGCGCCGGGCGCGCCCCCCATCGCGGTGCCGGCGCCTGCTGCCCCTCCCTCACCGCCTCCGCCCGCGCAGGCGGAGGCTCCACCGGCTGCGGCACCGCCCTCCTCCGGACTGGTGGTGCGCAGCGCACCGGGCGCGCCGCCCGCCGCGATGCCGGCGGCGCCCGCCACCCCGCCGGCCGACACGCCCCCTGCCCCGCCCGCGCCGGCACAAGTGGCCGGCACCGCCTCGGCGGCCGGGTCTGTCAGCGCCATCGCTAACGGGGTTCGCGTGACCTTTGCCGCCGACAGCGCCGACCTCTCGCCGGAAGGGGCCGAGGCGCTGCGGACCTTCGCCCGCTCCCTGCCGGCTGACTCCACGGAGCGCATCACGCTCGCCGCGCACGCATCGGGCAGCCCGGATGACCCGTCGCGCGCGCGCCGGCTGTCGCTGTCGCGCGCGCTCGCGGCCCGCGCGGTGCTGATCGACGCCGGGCTGCGTTCCACCCGGATCGATGTCCGCGCGCTGGGGGCGACCGGGGGCGACACCGACTCACCCGACCGTGTGGATGTCTCGATGCCCACGCCCCGATGACGGACCCGCTCCGCTATCTCTGGCGCATGCTGCTGTTCCTGGTCATCGTCGCGGGTGTCGCGGCGATGCTCAGCGGCACGCTCGCCATCGCGCTCTCCGCCAATCCGGTGCTGGACGCGGTGATCCTGTTCGTGCTGCTGCTCGGCATCCTGTGGAACATCCGGCAGGTCGTCTCGCTGCGCCGCGAGGTCTATTGGGTCGAGGCGTTCCAGAACAGCCGCGCTTCCCTCTCGGCACTTCCCGCGCCCAAGCTGCTCGCCCCGATGGCTTCGATGCTGGCGGCCCGCGCCAAGCGCGCGAACGAAGCCGGCAGCGCGCGCGTCACACTCTCCGCGCCTGCGATGCGCAGCCTGCTGGATTCGATCCAGTCGCGGCTCGACGAAAGCCGCGAGCTGTCGCGCTACATGACCGGGCTGATGATCTTCCTCGGCCTGCTCGGCACCTTCTACGGGCTGTTGCTGACGGTCAGCTCCGTGGGCGATGTGATCGCGGGCATGTCGGTCGGGTCGGGCGACGTGGCGGTGCTGTTCAACCAGCTCAAGACCGGGCTCGCGCAGCCGCTGCGCGGCATGGGCACGGCGTTCAGCGTGTCGATGCTGGGCCTGTCCGGTGCGCTGGTGCTGGGCTTCCTCGACCTCACCGCCGGGCAGGCGCAGAATCGCTTCTTCAATGAGCTGGAGGAATGGCTCGCCGGGCTCACGCGCCTGTCCTCCGGTGCGATCGGCGACGGCGGGGAAGCCAGCGTGCCGGTCTATGTGCAGTCGCTGCTGGAACAGACCGCCGAGAACATGGAGAGCCTGCAGCGCATCCTTGCCCGCGGCGAGGAAGGACGGCGGGAGGCGAACCAGGCGGTGCTGTCGCTGACGGAGAAGATCGCCGCCCTGTCCGATGCGCTGCGGTCGAACCAGCAGCTCATGCTGAGGATCGCGGAGAGCCAGCAGGCCATGGCGCCCGCCCTGCAGCGCCTCGCGCAAGGCACGGCCGACGACGTCTCGCGCGCGCATCTGCGCAACATCGAGGCGGTGCTGGGCCGGCTGCTGGCCGATGCCGAGCAGGGGCGTGGCGAGGCGACGCAGGAGATCCGCAACGAGATCCGGCTGCTGACCCGCACCATCGAGCGGCTGTCCGCCGAGCCGCCGAGATAGCCCGTGGCCGCGGGCGCATCATCGCGGCGCCGGCGTGGCGGAGGCGGCCTGGACGCATGGCCTGGCTATGTGGACGCGCTGTCCGTCCTGCTCATGGTCATCGTCTTCGTGCTGCTGGTCTTCGTCAGCGCGCAGGGCTTCCTGTCCGCGTCGCTGTCGGGACGCGAACGCGCGCTGGACCGGCTGAACCGGCAGGTCGCGGAACTGACCGAGGTGCTGGCGCTGGAGCGTGGCCAGTCCGCCGAACTGCGCCAGTCGCTGGCCCAGATGACCCGCGACCTCGCCACCGCGACCGGGGCGCGGGACACGCTGGCGCAGCAGCTCGCGACCCTGCGTGACGCCCAGGCGCAGTTGGAGAGCGAGCGCGACGCGATGCGCGCCGACCGCGACCGGCTGTCCGCGCAGCTGGCCGATGCCGACACCCAGACCCAATCCGCCGCCGCCCGCGCCGACCAGCTGGAGCGCGCGCTGGCCGAGGCGCGGGCGCTTGCGGAAGCGCGCGGGCGCGAGACCGCAGACGTGGCCGGCACGCTGGCCGAGACGCGCCGCCAGCTGACCGCCGAACAGGCCACGCTGGCGCAGATGCGTGAGGAGATGGCCAGGCTCGACCGGCAGGTGACCACGGACAAGGAGACGATCGAGGCGCGCCTGTCCGACATCGCGCGGCTGTCGCAGCAGGTGCAGGCCCTGCAGGCGCTGCGCGACGAACTGGAGCGCCGCGTGGGCGACGCCGCCGCGCGCGCGACCACCGAGGCGGAGCGCCGCGCGGCGATCGAAAGCCAGCTGACCGAGGAGAACAAAGTCGCCGAAAGCGCCCGCGCGCAGGTGGCGCTGCTGAACCGGCAGATGGAGGAGCTGCGCGCGCAACTGGGCCGCATCTCCGCAGCACTTGAGGCATCGGAGGCGTCAGCGCGGGACAAGGACACGCAGATCGCCAATCTCGGCAGCCGGCTGAACGCCGCCCTCGCCCAGCGGGTCGAGGAGTTGCAGGACTACCGCAGCGAATTCTTCGGGCGGCTGCGGCAGGTGCTGGGCGACCGGCCGGGCATCCAGATCGTGGGCGACCGCTTCGTGTTCCAGAGCGAGGTTCTGTTCCCGCAGGGCAGTGCGGACCTGACCGAGGCAGGGCGCGAGAACCTGCGCGGGCTGGCCGCCACGCTGCGCGACCTGCTGGTGCGGATCCCGCGCGACATCCCGTGGATCCTGCGGGTGGACGGCCATGCCGACAAGGCACCGGTGACACGGGCTTTCGCCTCCAACTGGGAGCTTTCGGCACAGCGCGCGATCAACGTGGTGAAGCTGCTGATCGAGGAAGGCATCCCGGCCACGCGGCTGGCGGCCACGGGCTTCGGCGAGTTCCAGCCGATCGATCCCGGCGACACGCCGGAAGCCTATGCCCGCAACCGGCGCATCGAGATCCGGCTGACCGACCGGTGAGGCGGGCGCCGGACGGGTTCCTCGCGATCCTGCTGGTGTTCGTGCGCCTGGGCGTGACCAGCTTCGGCGGGCCGGTCGCGCATCTGGGCTATTTCCGCGCGGAGTTCGTGGCCAGGCGGCGCTGGCTGGACGAAGCGTCCTATGCCGACCTTGTCGCATTGGCGCAGTTCCTGCCGGGGCCGGCGAGCAGCCAGACCGGATTCGCGATCGGCGTGATGCGGGGCGGGCTGGCGGGCGGCATCGCGGCGTGGATCGGCTTCACGCTGCCATCGGCGATCGTGATGCTGCTCGCGGCCTATGGTGCGGCACTGGCCGGAGGTGCCGCCGGGGCGGCGGCGCTGCACGGGCTGAAGCTGGTGGCGGTGCCGGTGGTGGCGCAGGCGGTGTGGTCCATGGCGGGCAGCCTGTGCCCGGACCGGACGCGCGCGACCATCGCCGTGGCGGCGGCGTGCGTGGCGCTGCTGCTGCCCTCGGCGGTGACGCAGATCGGCCTGATCGTCGCGGGCGCGGCGGCGGGGCTGACGCTGTGCCGGGGCGCCGCGGACCGGGCGGAGGCGGTGCGCGCCCGCGCCGTGTCGCGACGCGGGGCCGTCGCCGCGCTGGCCCTGTTCGCGCTGCTGCTTGCGGGCCTGCCGCTGCTGGTGGCGGCGACGGGCTGGCATGCGGCGGCACTGGCGGATGCGGCGTATCGCGCGGGCGCGCTGGTGTTCGGCGGCGGGCATGTGGTGCTGCCGCTGCTGGAAAGCAGCTTCGTGGGCGCGGGCTGGATGGGGGCGGAGACGTTCCTTGCCGGCTATGGCGTGGCCCAGGCCGTGCCTGGCCCGCTGTTCACCTTCGCGGCCTTCCTGGGTGCGGCACAGCCCGTGGCGCCCAGCGGCATCATCGGCGGGGCCATCGCGCTGATCGCGGTGTTCCTGCCCGGCCTGCTGCTGATCCACGGCATGCTGCCGTTCTGGGAGTCGCTGCGGCGCGCGGCGGTGGCGCAGGCGGCGTTGCGCGGGGTGAACGCGGCGGTGGTGGGCATCCTGCTGGCGGCGCTGTTCGACCCGATCTGGACCTCCGCCGTGCGCGGGCCCGTGGATGCGGCGGTGGCGCTGGCCGGGTTCGCGCTGCTGGTATTGTGGAAATGTCCGGCGTGGCTGGCCGTGTTGACGATCGCGGCCGCCGGTGCGGTGGTCGGAGAGCTGGCGTGATGCCGCATATCGTGGACCATCCCCTGGCGCAGGCACGGCTGACGACGCTGCGCGACGCCGCGACGGACGTGCCGACCTTCCGGCGCGTGATGCGCGAGCTGGGCGCGATCCTGGCCGTGGAGGTGACGCGCGACCTGACGCTGGCCCGCGCCCCGATCGCCACACCGCTGGAGACGACGGAGGCGCCGGTGCTGGCGGCCCCCATCCCCTGCCTGGTGTCCGTGCTGCGCGCGGGGGAAGCGTTGCTGGCCGGGTTCCTGGACGTGCTGGCCGAGGCGCCGGTCGCGCATATCGGCGCGTATCGCGACGCGAAGACGCTGGCGGCGGTGGAGTACTTCTTCAAGGCGCCGCCCGATCTGGGGCGGCGGAGTGCCATCGTGCTGGACCCGATGCTGGCGACGGGCGGGACGGCCGTGGCGGCGGTGGCGCGGGTGAAGCGCGCGGGGCCGAGGGCGATCCGGTTCGTGTCCGTGCTGGCGGCGCCGGAGGGCGTGCGGGCGCTGAAGGCGGCGCATCCGGATGTGGAGGTGTGGACGGTGGCGGTGGACCGGGCGTTGGACGGGCACAGCTACATCGTGCCGGGACTGGGGGATGCGGGGGATCGGGCGTTTGGGACTGGATAGGGGATGTGAGGCCGGTCGTTTTCACGCCGCCTTCCCCTACCTAAGCCACCGCCTCCGGATCGTCATCGACCAGGATCACATGCACGCGGCGCGGCCCGTGCGCACCGAGTTCCAAGGTCTGCTCGATATCCGCGGACCGCGACGGCCCTGTTACCAGCATCACGTTGCGGGGCATGAAGCCGCCGCCCACATCGCCCGCGTTGGCGGCGCGCAGCCGGTCCCACGCTTCCTCATACGCACCGACCACATTGCTCGCCCGCAGCATCACCACGGCGGTCTCGGCCAGCAGGTTCAGCGTGGTCGGCGTGCGCGGGCCGGACGGCAGCATCAGCGTGCCCGTCTCCGCCACCGCGGCGAAGGCAGCGGTCAGCGCGACCTGATCGCTGGGATCGGCCCTGCCCTCGCGGCGTTCCAGCAACGGGTGCGCGTCCCACGGCATGGCCTGAAGATCGGGATGCGGCGCAATGGCGAAGCGCGACGGCAGGTTCTGCTGCGACAGATACGCCGCCAGCGCGCCGGGCACGGCGTCGAGGTCCGGCACCCGCGCGGTGGTGCCGAATTCCTTCTCCACATTGGCCAGGAACAGCGCCACCTGTGCGGCGCGCGGCACGCGCGACCTTGCCGGGATCAGGTGCCGCGGATGCGTGGCCATGCGGCCCAGCAGCATCGCCTTCTGGTCCGCGGGCAGTTCGCCCCGCCGCAACCCGCGGCGGATCGCGCCCAGGATCGCCTCGCGACTCATGCGCGGCCGGCGCGCTGGGCGCGAGCGTAGCGGGCCATGAAGGTCTCGCCTTCCGGCGCGGGCAGGTCCCTGCCCGCGGTCCAGCCGCCCGCCAGCGGCAGCGATCCGAACTTGCCGCGCCCACGCCCCAGCCGTCCCAGCCCCCACATCGCCACGCGCGTCGCCAGCCGATAGGCCGCAGGTCGCCGCGCGAACCACGCCCACAGGCCCAGGTTGCGCCGCACGCCCTGCGGCGTCAGGTGCCGCTCGAACTCGCGTTCCCGCCAGTGACGCATCATGTTCGGCAGCGGGATCTTCATCGGGCACACGCTCTCGCACGTGCCGCAGAAGGTCGAGGCATTGGGCAGGTGCCCGGCCTTGTCCACGCCGATCAGCGATGGCGTCAGCACCGACCCCATCGGCCCCGGATAGACCCAGCCATAGGCATGCCCGCCCACCGCGCCATAGACCGGGCAATGGTTCATGCAGGCCGCGCAGCGGATGCAGCGCAGCATGTCCTGGAACTGCGTGCCGATCATCGCGCTGCGGCCATTATCGACCAGCACCACGTGGTATTCGCTCGGCCCATCCGGATCGGCCGCGCGGCGCGGGCCGGTGGAGAAGGTCGTGTAGACGGAGAATTCCTGCCCCGTCGCGCTGCGCGCGAGCAGCCGCAGCAGCGCGCAGGTATCCTCCAGCGTCGGCACCACCTTCTCGATCGACGCCAGCGCGATATGCACGCGCGGCAGCGTCTGCGTCAGGTCGCCATTGCCCTCGTTGGTGACGATGACGGAGGAGCCGGTCTCCGCGATCAGGAAGTTGGCGCCCGTGATGCCCACATCGGCGGCGAGGAAGCGGTCGCGCAGCTTGGTGCGCGCCTCGGTCAGGATGTCGCGGCGTTCATGGAACACGCGGTCGCGCGGCAGGTCGGTGTGCTTCTCGTAGAAGGACTTCTCCCAGTCGTCCCGGTTCAGATGGAAGGCGGGCGCGATGATGTGGGATGGCGGCTCGTCGCGAAGCTGGATGATGTATTCGCCCAGATCGGTCTCGACCGGGGTGATGCCGTTGCGCTCCAAGTGGTCGTTGATCCCGAGCTCCTCGGAGATCATCGACTTGCCCTTGGTCACGGTGCGGGCACCTGCGTTGCGGCAGATCTCCAGCACCGCCGCGCGCGCCTCGTCGGCGGTGCTGCACCAATGCACCTTGCCGCCCGCGTGCTCCACGTTGGCCGCGAAGGTCTCCAGGTAGAAGTCGAGATTGGCCAGCGTGTGGTTCTTGATGTCGCGGCCGATGTCGCGCAGTTGCTCGAACTCGGGCAATGCCGCGACCGCACGCGCGCGCCGCGCCTGGAACTGCGTCTTGCTGAATTGCAGCGCGCGCTGCAGCCCCGCATCCGCGAGACCGCGCGCGGCGTTCTGCTTGAATGCGGAGGAGGTCGCGCGCATCCGCTACCGGATCAGCCAGACGAACAGGCCCAGCAGGAAGAAGCACGCGCCCACGATGCGCGCGTTGCGCTCCGTGCCCTGAAGGCTGAAGAACAGCCACACGATCGCCGCCGCGCCGAAGATCGCGAGCGCCAGGTTCTGCTGCGCCTGCGCCGCGCCGAGGAACAGCCCCGACAGGGCGGCGAGCAGGACGAAGCCGATGGTGCCGGCGCTGGGCATCAGCGTGCCGCTCCGATGGGCGGCACCTCATCGGTGACGCCGGCCAGCACCTCCGCCACGTGGCGCACCTTCACCGGCCTGCCCTCGCGCGACAGGCGCCCGGCCATGTTGAGCAGGCAGCCCATGTCGCCCGCCAGCAGCGTATCGGCCCCTGTGGCCATGATGCCCTCCGTCTTGTCCGAGACCATGCGTATCGAGATATCCGGGTATTTCACGCAGAACGTGCCGCCAAAGCCGCAGCAGATCTCGGCATTCTCCATTTCCTTCAGCGTCACGCCCTCCACCTTGGCCAGCAGCGCGCGCGGCTGCGCCTTCACGCCCAGCTCGCGCAGGCCGGCGCAACTGTCGTGGTAGGTCACGACACCGTCATAGCGCGCGGGCAGTGTATCCAGCTTCATCACGTCATGCAGGAAGGCGGCAAGCTCGTAGGTCTTCGCCCCCAGTGCCTCGGCACGCGCGTGGTAGTCGGGATCGTCGCCGAACAGCGCCGGGTAGTGATGCGCGATCATCCCGCAGCAGGACCCGGACGGCACGACCACGTAGTCGAAACCCGAGAACGCGTCGATCACCGGGCGGGCGAGATCCTGCGCGGCCTGGCGGTCGCCGGTGTTGTAGGCCGGCTGGCCGCAGCAGGTCTGCGCGGGCGGCACCTCGACGCGGCAACCCGCGGCTTCGAGCAGCCGGATCGCGGCGAAACCCACGGTCGGCCGGTACAGATCGACGAGACAGGTGACGAAGAGCCCCACGCGGGGACGGGCTACTGGCATGCCGTAAAGATAGACCCTGGGATGGGAAAGGCGAGGCCCCGCGCGGGCAGCCCGCTGCGTTCAGGCTCATCCGAGCCCACCAGGGCTTCCAGCTTCCCGGCGCAGCAGCACCCAATGCATCGCCGCCCCGGCCAGCAGCAGCAGGCTGGTGGCGTAGAATACCGCTCGCAGCCCCAGATGCGCGCCCACAAAGCCGCCCATCAGCGGCCCCACCACCTGCCCGGCGAACTGGGCGCTGGTTCCGAAACCCAGGACCATCCCGGCCACGCGATCCGGCACGCTGTGCCGCAGCATCGCCGTGATGGCCGGCAGCAGCCCTGCCAGCGCCATGCCCATCAGGAACCGCAGCGCGAGCAGCTGCCACCAATGCGTCACGAAGGCCTGCGGCAGCATCAGCAATCCCGCCGCCAGCAACGATCCCGTCACCACGCGCGCCGGCCCGATCCGGTCGGCCAGCCGCCCGACCCGCGGCGCCGCCAGGATGCTGGCGAGCGCGGACGCCGACATCACCACGCCCGCGATCAGCGCCAGATCCGCGCCATGGGCCGCGATCTGGCCGACATAGACGGTGATGATCGGCTCGATCGACATGTTGGCGAGCAGCAGCAGCGTCATGCTGAACAGCAGCGCCAGCACCCGCCCGCGCCGGGGCACGGCGCCCCATCCGCCTGCCTGCGTCGGTTGCCGGGCCGTGCGCGGCCGCTTTTCCTCACGGACCAGGAAGCTGGTGGCGAGGAAGGCCAGGAAGATCGCTGCCCCCGCCGCGAAGAAGGTCGGTCGCAGGCCGATCAGTCCCGGCAGGGCACCACCGATCAGCGGCCCCATCAGGCTGCCCGCCATCGTGCCCATGGAAAGCACGCCCAGCGCCCAGGTTGCGTGCGTCTTCGGCGTCTGCGTCGCCACCATCACCACGGCGCCGGAGGCATAGCCACCCAGCATCCCGGTCAGCAGCCGCAGCCCAACCAGTTGGTGCACGTCCTGCACCAGACCGATCATCGGGGTGGCGATGGCCATGCCCAGGCTGGCGCGGATCAGAATGGGCTTGCGCCCGAAGCGGTCCGCCAGCCGCCCCCAGACCGGCGCCAGCAGCCCGGCGGTCAGGAAAGTCGCGCCGAAGGCAAGGCCCGACCACTGCACCACCGCCTTCGGATCGCTCACGCCCAGATGCTGCACGTAGATCGGCAGGAACGGCAGCAGCATCGACATCGCCGCGATGGTGGTGAAGGAGCCGAACAGGCAGACAAACAGGTTACGGCGCCAGTACTGCGATTCCACGTCCATGCCTTCGGCTGCTTGCCGGCCAGCCCCTTCGCCGCCGCAGCATGGCGCTGCGGCGCGCGGCGGTCCAATGCGCGGCCTAGTTCCGCGGCAGTCGGGCCGTGACGGGCGCGTCCGGGTTCTGTGCGCGGTGCCGCAGCAGGTGGTCGGCCAGCACGCAGGCCAGCATCGCCTCCCCCACCGGCACCGCACGGATACCCACGCAGGGGTCGTGGCGGCCCTTGGTCAGCACCTCGACCTCCGCCCCGTACCGATCGACCGAGGCACGCGGCGTCAGGATCGAGGAGGTCGGCTTCACCGCGAACCGCGCCACGATGGGCTGACCGGTCGAGATGCCGCCCAGGATGCCGCCCGCGTGGTTGGCGGCGAAAGCGACCTGCCCGTCCGCCATGCGCATCTCGTCGGCGTTCTCCTCGCCGGTCAGGGCGGCGGCGGCGAAGCCCTCGCCGATCTCCACGCCCTTGACCGCGTTGATGCCCATCAGCGCCGCGGCGATGTCGGCATCCAGCTTGGCGTAGACCGGCGCCCCCAGACCGGGCGCGACACCTTCGGCCACGACCTCGATCACCGCACCGGCCGAGGACCCTGCCTTGCGCACCGCGCCCAGGTACTCCTCCCACACCGCCGCCGCCTTGGGGTCGGGGCAGAAGAACGGGTTCTCGTCCACGAAGTCCCAATCCCAGTTGGCGCGATCGATCCGGTGCGGGCCGATCTGCACCAGCGCGCCGCGGATGCGCACCTCCGCGCCCAGCACCTTGCGCGCCACGGCGCCGGCCGCGACCCGCATCGCCGTCTCCCGCGCCGAGGACCGCCCGCCGCCGCGATAGTCGCGGATGCCGTATTTCAGCTCATAGGTCAGGTCGGCATGGCCGGGGCGGAAGCGGTCCTTGATCTCGCCATAGTCCTTCGATCGCTGGTCCACGTTCTGGATCTCCAGCGCGATCGGCGTGCCGGTGGTCAGGCCCTCGAACGTGCCGGACAGGATACGGACCTGGTCCGGTTCCTGCCGCTGGGTGGTGTAGCGGGACTGGCCGGGACGGCGGCGGTCGAGCCAGGGCTGGATGTCGCCCTCGGTCAGGCCCAGGCGCGGCGGGCAGCCATCCACCACGCAGCCGATGGCCGGGCCGTGGCTCTCGCCCCAGGTGGTGACGCGGAACAGGTGGCCGAAGCTGTTATGGCTCATGCGCGGGCCATTAGAGCACCTTCCGGCCGAGGCAAGCCCGTACCGTTCAGGCGCGTGTCAGGCGGGCGAACACGGCGTTCACGGCAAGGACGATGGCGATGCCCGCCGCCGTCGCGACCAGCCGGTCGGCCAGCAGGCCGGGTGCCGCCGGCCGGCCGCCATCCAGCAGCAGGATGACAAGCGGCGCCATGACCGCCACCGTCAGCGTCACCACACGGGCGGACCTGCTACGCGCCGACATACGGGCCCGCCGCGCCTGGCTGCGGGAGGCGATGGAAACGTCGCTGACACGGGAACAGCGGGACACCCTGCTCGCGGCGGCGCACGCGATGCTCAAGCTCGCCCGTCACCGGGCGGAGGGCTGAGCCGCGTCAGACCGTCGCGATGTCCGGCGCGTCCTCGGCCTTCATGCCAACGACATGATAGCCGGCGTCCACGTGGTGCACCGCCCCGGTGACGCCGCCGCCGAGGTCGGACAGCAGGTACAGCGCCGACCCGCCCACCTCCTCGATGGTCACGGTCCGCCGCAGCGGCGCGTTCAGCTGGTTCCACTTCAGGATGTAGTGGAAGTCCCCGATGCCGGAGGCGGCCAGTGTCTTGATGGGCCCGGCGCTGATCGCGTTCACCCGGACGCGGTCCTTGCCCAGATCCTCCGCCAGATACCGCACCGAGGTCTCCAGCGCCGCCTTGGCCACGCCCATGACGTTGTAGTGCGGCATCACCCGCTCCGCGCCCAGATAGGTCAGCGTCAGCAGCGATCCGCCATCGGGCATCATTGCCGCCGCCCGCCGGCACATCGCGGTGAAGGAGAAGCACGAGATGTCGAGCGCCTGCAGGAATGCCTCCCGCGGCGTGTCCACGTAGCGGCCGCGCAGGTACTGCTTGTCCGCGAAACCGATCGCATGCACGGCGAAATCGAGCCTGCCGCCCCATGCCTCTCCCAACGCGGCGAACAGCGCATCCAGCGACGCTTCCTCGGTCACGTCGCAGGGCAGGACCAGCGAACTGCCTACGCTCTCCGCCAGCGGGCGCACGCGCTTCTCCAGCGCCTCGCCCTGGTAGCTGAAGGCAAGCTCCGCCCCCTGCGCCGCGAGAGCCTGGGCGATTCCCCAGGCGATGGAACGGTTGTTTGCGACACCCATGATCAGGCCACGGCGGCCCTGCATGAGCGTGCCTTTCACGGGAAGCGGGGACGAGGTGCCGTCGTCTGGCATGGAACCTTCAGCCGTAGGGGGATACTCGGCCCTGCTTGTCGCCCACGCTCCCGCCGCCATCAAGCCCCGCCCCTTGCCCGCCGCCCCGCGCCTGCCCATGGTGCCGCCATGTCCGACGCCGATCCTTTCGCGCAGTTCGAGGCCTGGATGGCCGAGGCCGTGCAGACCGAACCCAACGATCCCAATGCGATGAGCCTGGCCACCTCCACCGGGGACGGGCACCCCTCGGTCCGGATCGTGCTGCTCAAGGGCTTCGACCGCGGGGGATTCGTCTTCTACACCAACGTCGAAAGCCGCAAGGGCAGCGAGTTGCGCGCCAACCCGCATGCCGCACTGCTGTTCCACTGGAAGGCGCTGCACCGGCAGGTGCGGGTGGAAGGCGCCGTCGGCCCGGTCACGGAGCAGGAGGCGGATGCCTACTACGCGTCCCGTCACCGGGTTTCGCGGCTGGGCGCCTGGGCGTCGGACCAGTCCCGCCCGCTTCCCTCCCGCGCGGTGCTGGAGGAGCGGCTGAAGGCGGCCGAGGCGAAGTATCCGGACGACGACATCCCCCGCCCGCCCTACTGGTCCGGCTTCCGCGTGGTGCCCGAGCGGATCGAGTTCTGGCAGGACAAGCCCTACCGGCTGCACGACCGCACGGTCTTCACCAGGACCGAGGCGGGCTGGACGACCCAAAAGCTGTTCCCGTGACCATCCCCGCGGCGCAGGCGGAGGCCGATGCCCTGCTGCGCCGCCTGTCCGGGGCACCCCCTGTCGAGACGCATATCTCGGCCGTCTATCTTGGGGCGGACACGGCCTGGAAGCTCAAGAAGGCCGTAAAGCTGTCCTTCCTGGACTTCACCGCGCTGGCGACGCGGGAGGAGATGGCGCGCCACGAACTGGCGCTGAACCAACCCGCCGCCCCCATGCTCTACCGCGACGTGGTGCCGTTGACGCGCAGGGCGGACGGGTCGCTGGAACTCGACGGGGACGGACCGGCCGCGGATTGGGTGCTGCGCATGGCGCGGCTGCCGGCGGATGCATTCCTGGACCGGATCGCCGCGCGGGGCGGGCTCACCGGGGCGCTGCTCGATTCGCTCGCCGACTCGGTCGTGGCGGACCACGCGCGGCGCCCCGTGCTGGACCTTCCCGACGCGGCGGCGCGGCTGCGCGCGGTCTGTGACGGCAACCGGGACGCGGCACTGGGCGCCGGGCTCGCCCCCGCCCGCGTGGCCGCCTGGCATACGGCCTGCACCGCCGCGATCGACGCAAGAGCCGATACGTTACGCGCCCGCGCCGCCGCCGGCCGCGTGCGGCGCTGCCATGGCGACCTGCACCTGGGCAATCTGTGCCTGATCGACGGCGTGCCCACGCCGTTCGACGCGCTGGAATTCGATGAGGCGCTGGCCAGCATCGACACAGGCTACGACCTTGCCTTCCTGCTGATGGACCTGGACCTGCGCGCCAGCCGGGCGGCGGCGAACCGGGTGCTGAACCGCTACGTGGCCCGCACCGGCGATGCGGGGCTGGTGCCGTGCCTGCCGCCCTGGCTGTCGCTGCGGGCCATGGTGCGCGCGCATGCGAGCCGCGAGCCGGCCTATCTGAACACGGCGGAGCGCGCGCTGATCCCCGTGCCCCCGGTCCTGATCGCCATCGGCGGGTTGCAGGGCACGGGCAAATCCACCCTCGCGCGGCGCATCGCACCGCTGATCGGCCCGGCGCCGGGCGCGCTGGTGCTGCGGTCGGATGAGATCCGCAAGCGGCTCGCAGGTGTCGCCCCGGAGGAGCGGCTGCCCGAATCGGCCTACGCACCGGGCAGCGGGGCCCCGGTCTTCGCCGCGCTCGAAGCGGATGCGCGCGGAGCGGTGGCAGGCGGCCATACAGTCATCGCGGACCGGATGTTCATGGAACCGGCCGAACGCGCCGCGATCGCAACCGCCGCCGGCCCCGCGCCGTTCCTGGGTATATGGCTGCATGCGCCCATGGACGTGCTGGAAGCGCGTATCGCCGGCCGCACCGGCGACGCTTCCGACGCCACGGTGGAAGTGCTTCGCCGCACCGCAGCAGAAGCTGCGCCGCCCGCGGATTGGCACCATATAGATACCACGGACGGCGACGCCGCCGCCCGGCAGGTGATGGCCCTGATCGCCGCGTGCTAGGATTCGGCGGCGACGGGAAGCATCCTGCGGCCGGCGCTCCGCCGGCTACCGCATTGAGAAGGAACGACGCATGGCGATCCGCAAGCTGCTGCTGCCGCTGACCGGCACTGCCGCCGGAGAGTCCGCTTTGGTGACCGCGCTGATGGTCGCCCGCAAATGGGACGCGCATCTGCGCACCCTGCACGTCCGCGTTGATGCCCGCGACGTCGCGCCGCTCGCAGGCGAAGGCCTGTCCGGCGCGATGATCGAGGAGATGATGGCCGCGACCGAGAAGGAATCGGGCGAGCGCGCCATGGCGGTGAAGACGCTGTTCGATCGCGTGGTCGCGCGTGAGGGCGTGCGCATCACCGACGAGATCGAACCCGGCCTGTCCGCGAGCTTCCGCCTGCTGACCGGCCGCGAGGAGGATCTGTTCGCCCAGCGTGCACGCCTCGCCGATCTGTCGATCATCCCGCATCCGGAAGCGCCGGACGAGGTCTCCTCCTCCGATGCGCTGCATGCGGTGCTGTTCGATTCCGGCCGGCCGATCCTGATCTCCCCGCTCGCACCTCCGGTCAGCGTGGGCACGCGCATCGCGGTGGCCTGGAACGGCACGGCGGAAAGTGCCGCCGCGGTGTTCGCCGCCCTGCCCTGGCTGGAGAACGCCGAGGCGGTGCGCGTGCTCTCGGCGCTCGAATACCAGCGCCGCGGCCCGGCGGCGGAGGAGCTGGTGCCCTACATCACCCTGCACGGGGTGCAGGCCGAGATCGCGACCTTCCGGCCCGTGGACAAGGAGGTGGGCGCCGGGCTGCTCGCCGCCGCGCAGGAATTCGGCGCGGACCTCCTGGTGATGGGTGCTTACTCGCATTCCCGGCTGCGCCAGCTCATCCTGGGCGGGGTGACGCGGCACATCCTGGAAAAAGCCCAGCTGCCCGTCATGATGTGCCGGTGACCGAACCGCGCGCGGCGAACCCTGACCGCCGCGTCGCGGCCAGTCTCGCCGCGTATGTGAAGCTGCTGCGCGCGACCAAGAGCGTGATCGCGCGCATCGAGCCGCTGCTGGCGGCCGAGGGGCTGACCCCCACCCAGCTCGGGGTGCTGGAAGCGGTGCACCATCTGGGGCCGCAGCAGCACCGCGACCTGGGCCGCAAGGTGCTGACCAGCGCCGGCAACCTGACCGACGTGGTGGACAAGCTGGTCGCCCGCGGACTGGTCCGGCGCGAGCGCGACACGGCGGATCGCAGGCTCGTCCGCATCCATCTCACCGAGGCGGGATCGACGCTCATCACACGCGTCTTTCCCGCCCATGCCGCCGATATCGCCGAGGCGCTGTCCTCCCTGTCGATGGAGGAACTGGCCACGCTGGGGACGCTGCTGCGGCGGCTGGGGCTGGACGCGGCGGCACAGACGACGGCGCGGTCCGCGCTGGATGCAGACCAGGACTGCACCGCTTGATTCGCCCCCCGAAGCGGAGCATGTAGCGCATCGAGATCGTTCGATATCGAACGATAGCCCTCTTACAGGGAGACGCCTCCATGATCGACGTTCGTCCCTTCGCCAGCCTGGGCGCGTTCCGTAACGACTGGCTCAACGCGAAGCACCATTTCAGCTTCGCGAACTACTACGACCCGGCCCGCGTCAGCTTCGGCAAGCTGCGGGTCTGGAACGATGACGAGATCCAGCCGGGCACGGGTTTCGACCCCCACCCGCACCGCGAGATGGAGATCGTCACCTTCGTCCACCAGGGCGCGATCACGCACAAGGACAACCTGGGCAACCAGGGCCGCACCGTGGCCGGCGACGTGCAGGTGATGTCCGCCGGCACGGGCATCGTGCATGCCGAATACAACCTAGAGCCGGAAGCGACCCGGATCTTCCAGATCTGGATCGAGCCCGACACGCGCGGGGCCAAGCCGTCCTGGGGCACCAAGGAGTTCCCGAAGGACAACCGCGACGGCAGCTTCACTCTGCTGGCCGGTGGCCGGCCGGGCGACGCGGAGGCCGGCGCGCTGCCGATCAACGCCAACGCCGCGGTCTTCGCCGCGACGGTGAAGAAGGGCGAGACGGTGACGCATGCGCTGGGCGCGGGCCGCAAGGCCTACCTGGTGCCGCCGACCGGCGCGGTCACGGTGAACGGCATCGCGGTCGCGACCCGCGACGGTGCCGCCATCGACGGCGTGCCGACGATCGAGGTCACGGCCACCGAGGATGCCGAGGTGGTGATGGTCGAAGTCGCCGGCTGATCCCCTCTCCTGCCCCCCCTCTCCCGCGCTTGCGGGAGAGGGTTCGCATGAGGGCCCTGCCTCAGAAGAAGGTCCGGATCGCGCCGGTCACGGTGTAGTCCGCATCCGCCAGCAGGATCACCTGCCACTTGTCGAAGGTCAGGCAGGGATGGCCGATGCCGAAGCAGACCAGGTCCCCCACCTGCAGCGGCGTGTTCTCCGGCCCCACGCAGTATCCATGCTGATCGTTCAGCCCGCGCACGCTGTGGAAGGCGAGCGGCTGGGGCGCATCCATCGCGCCGGGACGGAACCAGAAACGCGGCACCGGCAGGGCTGAATCGTAGCTGATATCGCGCTTGCCAAGCGTGAGGATCGCCAGCTTGGGTTCCGGCCGCGACTGCACCGCCGCCCAGATCTCCATGGCCGGCTGCAGATCCCAATCAGGGAAATCCAGCGCGGCTTCCTTGCGCATGCGCCGGTACTGATCCTCGTAACCCGCGGAATCATGCGTGAGGTAGCAGCCGGAACGCAGCACGCGCGTCACGGGCCGGCCGAGTTCCGCGGACGCGAAGCGTGGGCCGATGCGGTCGAAGAAGGCCGTGCCGCCCGCGGTCAGCAACACCTCCTCGGTCCCGAACAGGCTCTCGGCCGCGATGGCGCGCGCGGTCGCGACCAGCCCGTCCAGGAAGGCATCCACCGCGGCGGGTTCGGACAGCACGCCCTCGAACGCCTCCACGCCGGCGACCACAAGCCCCGGCGCGGCCGCCACGGCGCGGGCGGTGGCCAGCGCCTGTTCGGTGGTGCGCGCACCGGTGCGCCCCCCCATCGGGCCGACCTCGATCAGCACCTTCAGGGGCCGCTTCGGCGGGGCGCGGCGGGCGGCCTCGGCCAGCCCGGCCACCACCGCCTCACTGTCCGCGAGCACGTGCAGGTCGCAGGTCTCAAGGGCCGCGATGCAGGCGTCGGCGGCGAGCTTGCCGATCGGCTGATTGGCCATGATCACCCGCTTCACGCCGAAGCGCAGCGCCACCTCAAGCTGCTGCACGTGCGCGACCGTGATGCCCCAGGCGCCATCGGCCAATTGCAGGTTCCAGAGCTGCGGCGCCATCGTGGTCTTGCCATGCGGGCAGATCTCCAGCCCCTGGCTTTTCACGAAGCGCATCATCCAGGCGGAGTTACGCCGCATGATATCGGTGCGCAGCACGGCTGCCGGCATGGGCAGATCGCCACGCAGCAGGTTCCATCCCTGCGCACCCGCATCGGCAAGGCGCAGCTTCGCAGTGGGCGGAATGCCCTTCACCGTGCCGTCGAGCACGTAGTCCGCGATGAGCGGATCGCGCGCGGCGAGGGGGTCGGGTTGGCCTATATCCATGGGTTCGGATCCTGTAACGGGAACGGGCGTCCCGCCTTGCGATACGGAATACGCGCAGGGCCGCCACAATCGAGGCGGAACATGCGCACGGCGCTGTGCGCGAAGGCGGCGTTGGAATGCTTGGACGATGTCACCGCCGCGATCTTCGCCGCCGCGAAGTCGATGTCTAGGGCGGCCAGGTCGGATGTTGCCCCCGGGTGACCGGACTGCCGGGGGAAACGCCACGGACGGCGCAATTTCCGTCCACCCCCTCCCGGCAGGCAGGGGCAATATCGTATATCGTTCGTGACGCCAAAATGCCCCGGCCCCGCGCACTTTCCCTCCGCGGCAGACATCATCTTGCAATGCAACACACAACGTGGCTTGCTGTGATGAAACGATATCTGGGACGACGATATCTTACATGGCGAAACGCCATCGCGTTGCCATTGGCCAGCTCATGCAGGGGGCCAATCATCTGGTGCTGCCCCTCCGCGCCGGCGCGGGAGCAGGCGGCCCGGTATCGCTGTCGGTATTCGAATCCCTGTTGGGCCGCGGCCCCTGGACCGGGGGCGCGCGGCCCCTATGGCCGCTCGATCCGTGAGCGCGCCGTCAGAAGCGATAGCGAACCGCCGCGCCGACGATCCACGGATCGAGATCGGCCTTCGCCCCGATCGTGCCGTTCACCGTCACGTCCGGCCGCAGGAACAGCTTCTTCACGTCCACGTTGATCAACCAGTTCGGCGCCACCTCATAGTCGATGCCTGCGTTCAGCGCCCAGCCCCAGGCATTATCCACCTTCACCGAATCGATCCCGGCCGTGCGGCCGCCGCCTTCGCTGTAGGCCATGGTGTAGTTCACGCCCGCGCCGAAATACGGGCTGAAGCGCGACTGCGGCAGCGGATGCACCTGCAGCGTCAGGGTCGGCGGCAGCAGCCAGACATGGCCCAGGTTGACGTCCCCCAGGGCCGACCCGCGCACGTCCAGGTCATGCTTGGTGGTCGCCGCGATCAGGTTCACCGAGATATGCGGCGTGACGAAATAAGTGACGTCGAACTGCGGCGTCACCGTCTCCGACGCATCCGGCTTGCCGCCGATCGTATCCACGCTTCCGCCCGATTGGGGCAGCACGCCGATCAGGCCCAAGCCCAGCACGATGTCACCCGCCCGCTTGCCGCGGATCGATGTCTGGGCGCCGGCATCGCCCGGCAGCATCGTGGCCAGCAACGCGGCGGCGCCCAGCGCCGCGGCAATCCCGTTCCTCACAACCAGTCCTCACCTTTCCATCGGCGACGTCATCGTGCCGCCGCGATGACCCTGGGCCGCGCCGCGGCCTCTCGCCTTGATCTGGATCAGCCCGCAGGCATGGGCCGGATCCCCGGCGGCAATCAGAGGGGCACAAGATGATCCGCAACCTGGAAGGGACCGACGTGGTCCGCATCCAATCGCTCGGCCGCGCCGCCGCACTGCTCGATGCGATGGGCGATGGCGGCTGGCATCCGCTGCGCAATCTCGCGCGCAGCACGCGGCTGGCCAAGACCACCGCCTTCAACCTGCTGACCGCCCTGGTGGATGTGGGCCTCGCGGAGCGCAATCCCGCGGTCGGCGCCTATCGGCTGGGGCTGCGGAACGTCGAATACGGCCGCGCGGTCGAACGGCGGATGGACGTGCTGCCGCGCTTCCGGCCATTGCTGATCCGGCTGTGCTCCGAAACCAACGAGACGGTGAACCTCGCCATCCCGCGCGCCACCGATGCGCTGATCGTGGAAAGCTTGGAAGGCAGCCAGGGCGTGCGCGTCACCACCTATGCGGGCACGCGCGCGCCCTATCACGCCACCGCCTGCGGGCGTGCACTGCTCGCGCATCGGCCCGAGCAGGAACGGCAGGCCTTCCTGGCCCAGGCCGCGCTGATCCCGGTCACCCACAACACGATCACGGAACCGGCGCGGCTGGAGCGCCTGCTCGCCGGCTGCCGCCGCGACGGCTGGGTGGCGGAACGGGAGGAGAATGAGCTCGGCGCATGCTGCGTGGCGGCACCGATCCTGGATCGCGGCCGGCCGGTCGCAGCCATCAGCATCGCAGGCCCGGCCACACGCATGAACAGCGCGATGATCGCACGTATCGGAAACCTGCTCGTGCGGCGCATCGCGGAGATACCGATGGCCAGGGCGGCGTGATCCGCACGGCGCGATGCTGATGGCCGGAGGGCGGATACGGCGGTGTATCGTCGCACCGGCGGCCGCCTCTCCCACGGGATGAAGACGTATGATGCGCAGGCGGGCGGTATACGCGCATCACGCTGAAAGCCCTTGGAAAAGGCCGGAATTTGCGGAAAGAATGCCGGCATGTGCGGCACGGCAATGCCGCATCCGGGGGCGCACGGCGAGACATGCGAAGATTACCGATCCGGCAGGCCGTTCGCGCCCGCACCGCCGGCGCCGTTCCGTTGGGGAAGAGGAGCAGCTGAATGTCTGAACTGATCGAGCCAAGCGCCGGCGCGCAAGCATCCGTCCGCGCCCGGCTCATCGACTGTGACGTGCATCCGGTGCTTCAGCGCGGGTACAAGAGCCTCGTTCCCTATATCCCGCGCCCATGGCACGAGCGTTTCGTGCGGAAGGGCGCGAACCTGCCCGGCACTTCGGGCGTGCCCCTGAAGTTCACCCATCCCAATGGCGCAGTGCTGCGCGAGGATGCGCGCGCGCCCGATGGCGGGCTCGCCGGGTCGGACCCGAAATTCCTCGCCGCCGACCTCTGCGACGGCCATGGCGTGGACCTGGCGCTGCTGAATTGCCTGGAAGCCGCTTCGGTCTGTTCGGCGAAGGCGGGGGTGGAGGAAAGCATCGTCCTCGCCAGCGCTTATAACGACTACTTCATCAACGAATGGCTGCCGCTGGATCAGCGCTTCCTCTTTGCGATGACAGTGCCCGTGCAGGACCCGCAGGCGGCGGTGGCGGAGATCAAGCGCGTTGGCGGGCACAAGCAGATCGCCGCGATCTCCCTGCCGCTGGTCAACATCCAGATGGGCAATCGCTGGTATTGGCCGATCTACGCGGCGGCGCAGGAAATGGGGCTGCCGATCTTCCTGCATGTCACCGGCATCGAAAGCCTGCTCGCCGGCTCCCCCTCCATCACCGCCGGCAGCTTCGACAGCTACATCGACCGCTATCTGGCGATGCCGCAGCTCGCGGAATCCTCTGTCCGCAACCTGGTGTTCAACGGCATCTTTGAACGCTTCCCCGATCTCAAGTTCATCTTCGCCGAGTTCGGCTTCCTCTGGGTGCCCGCCATCGTCTGGCGCATGGACCGGATGTGGCGCAGCCTGCGCCATGATGTGCCGTGGGTGCTGAAGCCGCCCAGCGAGTACGTGCGCGAACGCTGCTTCTTCACGACCCAGCCGGTGGACGAACCGGAGAACCCCGCGCATCTGCGCGCGATGACCGACCTGATCGGATATGAGAATATCTGCTTCAGTTCCGACTACCCGCACTGGGACAACGACATGCCCGACGCCACGCTGCGCTACCTGGATGCGGAGCAGCGGCAGAAGGTCTTCGCCGACAACGCGCGCAAGGTGCTGCGACTTTGAACGACACGGCCACGCCCACCCCGCCGCGCGCGCGGCGGCAGACCATCACGCTGGATGCCGGCGAAGCGGAAGGCTTCGCGCCCGGTGATTTTCACATGATCACCGCGGGCACACGCCGGATCGGCGTGATCCGTCTGCAGAATGGCGAGTTCCGCGCCCTGCGTGACTGGTGCCCGCATAAGGGGGCGGCGATCTGCAAGGGGATCGTCAGCGGCACCTGGCCGCCTTCCTCACCCGGGGAGCTGCGCTACGAGCGCGAGAACGAGATCGTCGCCTGCCCGTGGCACGGGTTCGAATACGACCTCGTCAGCGGCGCGGAGCTGTGCCAGCCCGATGCGCCGAAGCTGCGCTTCTATCCCACCGCCATCGTGGACGGCCGCGTCGTCGTGACCGTGCCGGCCACACGCACCGAACAGGGGACCTGACATCATGCCCATCACGCGCCGCCTTCTCGGCAGCTCCATCCTCGCCGCCCCTTTCGTGAAGGGGGCGCTGGCGCAGGAACGCACGATCACGGTCGCGGCCTATAGCGGCGTGTTCGAGGAAAACTACATGCCGGCGGTGATCGAGCCGTTCCTGAAGTCGCATCCCGGCATCAAGATCAACTACTTCGGTATGCCGAACTCGGCGCAGATGCTGGGCACGCTGCGCGCTCAGCGCGCCAACCCGCAGATCGACGTGATGCTGTTCGACCTGACCTTCGCCAAGGCCGCGACCGACGAGAAGCTGCTGGAGCCGCTGGCCCGCGATGCGCTGCCGATCTTTGCCGATCTCGACCAGCAGCGCGCCTTCCAGCCCGGCGTCGCGGGGGCCGCCGTGACCTTCGACCATCTCGCGCTGACCTATTCGCCGGAGCGGATCACCCCCGCGCCCACCTCCTGGATGGAGCTGTGGAAGCCCGAGCACAAGGGCAAGGTGGCCGTCACCGGCGTGCCCGATCTCGGCGGCATCTCCATCGTGCTGCTCGCCAACAAGATGGAAGGCGAGACCGACTACATGAAGAGCTTCGACAAGGGCATCGCCTCGCTCGCGAAGCTGGCGCCGAACGTGCTGAGCTTCGAGCCGAAGCCTGACTCCTACACCTTCATCGTCAACGGCACGTCCTCACTCGGCTATGGCTGGAACGCGCGCGCGCAGCTCTTCGCCAAGAACTTTCCTGGCAAGATCGGGGCCGTGGTGCCGAAGGAAGGGTCGGTGGCGATCATGAACATGATCAGCATCGTCCGCGGCAGCAAGCAGCAGGACGCGGCCAAGCAGTTCCTGTCCTACGCCTTGGGCACCGAGGCACAGAGTGCCTTCACCGAGCGCATGTTCTACGGCCCGACCAACGCCAAGGTTCAGGTCAGCGACGCGGCCAAGGCGCGGATCGCCACGCAGGAGCAGATGGCGACCTGGCTGCCGGTGAACTGGCTCGACGTGGCGAAGATCCGCGACCGGATCAACGATGCCTGGCGCCGCCGCGTGCTGACCGCCGCCGGTTGATGCGGGACACGGCGGAGACGGCGGCACCGCATCTGCGGCTGGAGGGTCTGGAGAAGCGCTATGGCGACGGCCCCCCGGCCGTCGCCGCGCTGTCCCTGACGCTCGGCAAGGGGCAGATGCTGGGCCTGCTGGGGCCATCCGGCTGCGGCAAGACCACCACGCTGCGCATGATCGGCGGGTTGATCGAGGCCACGTCGGGCCGCGTGGTGGTGGACGGGCGCGACGTAACGGAACTGCCGCCGCACAGGCGGGACATGGGCATCGTGTTCCAGAACTACGCCCTGTTCCCGCACATGACGGTGGCGGAGAACCTCGCCTTCGGGCTGGAGATGCGCCGCGTGCCGCGCGCGCAGATCCGCGAGCGGGTGCAGGCGGCGCTCGACATGGTCCGGCTCGGCACGCTGGGTGCGCGCAGGCCCCGCCAGCTCTCCGGCGGGCAGCAACAGCGCGTGGCCCTGGCACGCGCGCTGGTGATCGAACCCAGCATCCTGCTGCTGGACGAACCACTGTCGAACCTGGACGCTAGCCTGCGCGAGGAGATGCGCGGCGAAATCCGCGACATCCAGCAGCGGCTGGGCATCACCGCGGTCTTCGTGACCCACGATCAGGCCGAGGCGCTGGCCATCTGCGACCACATCGCGGTGATGCGCACCGGCAACCTGGAGCAGTTCGGCAGCCCTGAGGAGATCTATGAGCATCCGGCGAACGCCTTCGTCGCGGAGTTCGTCGGCCGCATCAACCGCATCCGCGCCACGCGCGACGCGGACGGGACGCTGCATGTGGGCGCGGCGACGCTGGCCACCCGTGTGCCCGGCCCGCCCGGCCCGGTGCAGATCATGCTGCGCCCCCATCGGCTGCGGCTGGGCGCGGTGACGGAACCCGGCTGGACCACGGTCACAGGCAGCATCCACCGCACCGTCTTCGTCGGCGACGTGCTGATCTGCGAAGTCGCGGTCGCGGCCGAAGGCGACGCGCCCATGATCCTCAACGTCGAACGCCACACCGAAGGGGCGATGTCCGTGCCGCAGCGGGGCGAACCGGCCTCGGTAAGCTGGCGGGAGGCAGACATGATGGTCTTCGCCGGGACAGGGGCGGCCGCGTGACCACCGTTGCCCGCCGCACGCTGCCCCTGCTGCCGCTGCTGGTCGTACCGGCCGTGGCGCTGAACCTGCTGACCTTCCTCTATCCGATGATCAGGCTGCTCAGCCTCGCCTTCTATGAAGGCTTTCCGGGCGGCGGCATCGGGGACGAATTGTCGCTCGCCGTCTGGCAGTCGATGCTGGAGGATGATTTCTATCCCGGCCTGCTACTGAACTCGCTGTGGACCGCGATCCAGATCACCGTGATCGCGCTCGTCTGCGCCTATCCGCTGGCGCTGTTCGTCCACCGCGCCCCGGCGCGCTGGCGCAACATCCTGGTCGTGGCCTGCATCTCGCCGCTGCTGCTGTCGGCCGTGGTGCGCACCTATGGCTGGATGCTGATCCTGGGCGATGCCGGTTTCGTGCCGAGCCTGCTGCGCGCCATCGGCTTCGATCCGCCGCGGCTGGTGTTCAACGCCACCGGCGTTGTGATCGGGCTGGCCGAGATCCTGATGCCCTACATGATCCTGTCGCTGCTGGCGGGCTTCGGCCGGCTGAACCCGACGCTGGACGAGGCGGCGGCGAGCCTGGGCGCGCCGCCCTTCACCGTCTTCCGCCGCGTCATCCTGCCCTTGAGCCTGCCCGGCGTGCTGCTGGGCTGCCTGCTGGTCTTCGTGCTGTCGGTCAGCAGCTTCGTCACGCCCAAGATCCTGGGCGGCGGGCGGGTGCTGCTGCTGGCGACCGAGATCTACGACCAGGCGATCGTCACGCTGAACTGGCCGCTGGCGGCGGCCCTGTCGCTCGTCACGCTGATCGTGTTCGGCTGCGCACTGGTGGCCTATGGCCGCATCGCGCGCCGCGTCGAGCTGGGCAGCGCCTGATGCGCGGGCCACGGATCGGGCGGATGGCCTTCGGCCTCATCGTCCTCCTGATGTTCATATTCCTGCTGGCGCCGGTCGTGCTGGTCGTGCCGATGTCCCTGTCGGCCGGCAGCACGCTGGAATGGCCGCCGCCCGGCTGGAGCCTGCGCTGGTACTGGGCCTTGCTGGAACAGCGGGAGATGGGCGAGGCACTGCGCAACTCGCTCTATCTCGCGATCCTGGTCACGGTGATCTCCCTGCTCGTGGCCATGCCCGCCTGCCTGGCTCTCGCACGCGGGCGGTTTCGGGGGCGGGAGGCGCTGCTCGCCCTGCTCAGCCTGCCGCTGCTGCTGCCCAGCATCGTGCTCGGCCTCGCGCTGCTGCTCGTGTTCGTCCAGTTCGGCCTGCTGGGAAGCTGGACCGGGCTGATCATGGCGCATCTGCTGGCGACCGTGCCCTATGCGCTGCGGGTGCTGAACACCGCGCTCGGCACGCTGCCGGCCTCGGTGGAGGAAGCCGCCGCCAGCCTGGGCGCGCCGCCGTCGCGCGTGTTCTGGCGCGTCACCCTGCCTCTGATGGCACGGGGCGTGATCGCGACGGCGGCGATCGTGTTCCTCGTCTCCTTCGACGAGGTGGTGATCACGCTGTTCGTCGTCGGCCCGCAGCTCACCACCCTGCCGGTGTGGCTGTTCCACTATGTCGAGGCGCGGATGGACCCGCTGGTGGCGGCGATTTCGGTGCTGATGATCCTGTTCACGCTGACACTGGTGATGGTGCTGGAACGCGCGATCGGCCTGCGCCGCGCGGTGGGCAGCCAGCAATAGGGACGGCGGCTCAAGGAATGCTCATGCTTTCCTTGAGCCATCCTCATGAGGGGGGCGGACGGCCCTGCTGCTATAAGCCTGCGTCATGACCGATTTCACCGACGCGACCGCCTATGCGCTGGCGCATGAGACCCCGTGGCCGCGCACGCTGCGCGCGCATCTGGAAAGCGGCTTCTTCGAACCCGCGCCCGACAATGCGGTGATCGGCCCCCTGCCCGATCGCGGCGGGCCGAACGGGGTGATCCTAATCGATGGCGAGGTCGCCGCCACCTGGGGCGACCCGTACCAGATCGACGTGACCTTCAGCGTGGCGAAATCCTACCTGTCGCTGCTGGCCGGGATCGCGGTCGCGGACGGGCTGATCCGCGACATCGACGAACGCGTCGCACTGACCGTGGACGATGGCGGGTTCGAAGGCCCGCATAACGGTGCGATCACCTGGCGGCACCTGCTGACCAACACCTCCGAATGGGAAGGCACGCTGTTCGGCAAGTCGGACGTGATCGACCGCAACCGGGACCTGGCGCGTGAGGGCAAGGCGCAGAAGGGCGCGGCCCGGCCGCTGCAGGCCCCGGGCACGTACTGGGAATACAACGACGTGCGGGTGAACCGGCTGTCGCTGGCCCTGCTGCGCCGCTTCCGCCGGCCGCTGCCGGAGGTGTTCCGCGAACGCATCATGGACCCGATCGGCGCATCACCCGACTGGCGCTGGGTGCCCTATGACAATGCCTGGGTGGATGTGGATGGCACCTCCATGCCGTCGGTGCCCGGCGGCACGCATTGGGGCGCGGGCGTGCAGATCCATGCGCACGACCAGGCGAAGGTCGGGGAGCTGGTGCGGCTGGGCGGCGCGTGGAAGGGCAAGCAGATCATTCCCGAATCCTGGCTGACGCAATCGTTCACGCCATGCGCGCTGAAGCGCGAATACGGGTTCCTGTGGTGGCTGAACACGGACGGGCTGCGCGCCAAGTCCGCCCCGCACGGCAGCGTGTTCGCCGCAGGCGCGGGCGGGAACATGACCTGGATCGAGCGCGGCAGCCGGATGGTCGCGGTATCGCGTTGGATGGACGGGGCCGCGTATGACGGGTTCTGCGCGCTGGTGATGAAGGCGCTTGGCCGATGACCTGTCCTGGCTGATCCACCCGTCACGTCGGATCAGGGCGAAGGACGATCGGTAGGGCGGCAGGGTAACGCCGCCCGTATCAGGCAGGGGCCGGCGCTTCCCCCACGGGTTCGGCCGGGCGTTCATCCGCCTCCGGCTCGAGGCGATCGACCTCGACCCGCACATCCACATGCATGCCGGTGAAGTCGTTCGCCCCACCCAGGTACCCGCCCGCGACCGGGACGGCCTGTTCCGGCGTGCGGGCGACGCAGACGCGGATCAGGTTGCGCCCGGCGATCAGCCCGTTGGTCGGATCGAACTCCACCCAGCCCGCGCCGGGGAGATACACGTCCACCCAGGCATGGGTCGCGCCGCCGCCGACCACCCGCTCGGCGCTGTCCACCAATGCCTCGTCGTACAGGTAACCGGACACGAAACGGGTCGCCATGCCCAGGCTGCGGCAGGCCTCCATCATCAGCAGCGCGAAGTCACGGCAGGCGCCGGCGCGGGTGGCAAGTGTCTGGGTCGGTGGATTGGTCCCCTGCGCGTCGCGCGCGGCATAGGTGAAGTCGGCCTTGACCGCCCGTGTCATGGCGGCCAGCAGGTCGGCGGTCTGGGTGATGCCGTTCGGGTTCAGGAACTGCCGCGCCCAGCGGTCGATCGCACGGTCCGGATCCGGATAGTGCCGCTCCAGCGATCGGGCGATGTCCGGGAACTCCTCCGCCGCGTAGGAAAACGGAAAGGTCGCGGCCACGGGATCGATCAGGGCATTCAGGTCGAGCGGCGGCTGTGGGTAATGCTCGACATCCAGATGCGATTCGATCCGCAGGACATCGCTCTCGGCATTGCCGAAGTCGATATGGCCGACCGAGTTGCCGAACACGTCGTGCGCCCAGCGGATCGCGGCGGCCGGCGGCGTCAGCGTCAGCGTCGCGCCCTTCAGCCATAGATCGTGGCTGTCCCTGGGCCGCAGCATGGTCCGATGCGGCATGAAGCGGACCGGACGCGCGTAGCGGTACTCGGTCGTGTGGGTGATGTGGACGACGGGCAAGGCAGGCTCCGGGGCTGCCGCGGCCGCCCTAGCCGAGGCAGCCGCTGAGATTCAGAAGAATGATGATGGGGATGGGCACGCCGACGAACCAGAGAAGAAGGGATCGCATGTAGCGCCTCCGCGGGCATGGCAGCCCTCCGGAAACGCGCCGCGGCCCCTTCCGGTTGCCGCGGCCTCAGGCGTGTTCGCGGCGGGAGAAGGGCCTTCGGGGGAACGGCAGCCGCGCGGCCAGCGCCTCGACCTGCCGTCGCATCCCGCCGATGCGGCCGATCCCGGCCAGCCGGCGGTCAAGGAAGGCAAGCGTGGCCGCGTCGTCCTCGCTGCGGTCCCGCAGCCAGGCGAGCAGCGTCGCCGAATAGATCGCGGCGAGCGTGGCGCGCTTGGTATGGCGGGACAGGTCGGTCGCGGTATCGCCCGCCGCGCGCCAGATCGCATCGGCCGTCCGCGCGGTGATCCGCGCCGCACGCAGCGCGTTCTGTGGCAGGGACAGCAGTGCCAGCGCGCGGCGCACCGCCTCCTTGTGCGGCCTCGCCTGCTCTAGCCGCAGGGCGATCAGCGCGCGGACCCGCTCTGGCACCCGCAGCTCGGACAGGCCGAGCGGTCCCGCCGCCTCCGCCATGCGGCGATCCGCGAGGTCGCACCACGCCTCGATCATCTCGGCCGCACCGCCCGGGAACAGGTGGTCGGCATCGTCCGGGGATTCGCCCGCGGCGGCCAGGCTGTTGCGCAGCGCCGTCCTGGTCCAGCCGTCGAAGGGGACGTTGGGCAGCAGCGCCTCCAGCGCCGCGTCGCGCTCGGGACTGTGCTCTGGCGGGCGCATCACTTCGCCCCCGCCTCGGCCTCAGCCGCCTCCTGGGCGGCACGGGCCAGTTCCTCGTTGAAGCCGAACAGCCGGTGGTCGGTCATGCGCATGGGATAGAGCACTCCGTCCAGATGGTCATATTCATGCTGCACCACGCGGGCATGGAACCCGGCCGCCTCACGCGTCACCTCGGTGCCGTCGCAGTCCATGCCCGCATAGCGGATGCGCGCCGCACGGGGGACCGCGCCACGCATGCCGGGAATGGACAGGCACCCCTCCCAGCCCAGTTGCACCTCGTCGTCCAGCGCCTCGATCGTCGGATTGATCAGCACCGTGGGCGCGATCGGGTCATCGCCTTCCAGGCCCGATGACCGTTCGGGCCGCACGCGAAAGACGAAAAGTCGAAGCGGAACATGGACCTGTGGGGCGGCAAGGCCCGCGCCCTGGGCGTCGTCCATGGTCTCGATCATGTCCGCGACCAGGCGCCGAATCTCGGGCGCGCCGGGATCGGGCACCGGGTCGGCGCGGCGCAGCAAGACGGGGTGGCCCATGCGGGCGATCTTCAGAATGGCCATGGGTGCAAGGTGGGCCGGAACAAAGCGTTTGGCGAGACGCCCCGCGTCCGCTATATGCCCGGCTTCCTCGCGCCGCTTCCGGCGCGAAACCCGTTTGCGCGCCCCGGGATAGGATGCGCACCGAGACCGAAAGGAGTTGGCCGGCACGTGCAGGTTCTGGTTCGTGACAACAACGTCGATCAGGCGCTGAAGGCGCTCAAGAAGAAGCTGCAGCGGGAAGGCGTGTTCCGTGAGATGAAGCTGCGGCGTCACTACGAGAAGCCGTCCGAGCGCAAGGCGCGCGAAGCCGCAGAGGCCGTCCGCCGCGCCCGCAAGGTCGAGCGCAAGCGCCTGGAGCGCGAAGGCTTCTAAAATCAACCCATTCGGGTTGGTTGCTGCGTTGGAACCGCGGCGGGGGCGACCCCGGGCCGCGGTTTGACGTTTCTAGGGCTCGACGTCCCTACGGGGTGGGCAGCGTGGCCGCGACCAGTTCGGCCATCCGCGTCTCGCCCTGGTCGCGTAGCCCGGCGATCACGCCGCGCCGGTCGGTCGCCGAACGGTTCTGCGACAGTTTGCGCTTGGCGGTAATCTTGTTTGGAATCAGTCGGAAAGCGACAATTCCCTTCAGCATCTTCTGAAGATAACCGGCCGGCACGCCGCCGGTGGCGAAATCGCCGGGATCGCCCTCCGACAAGGCATCCAACATGGCGCGGATCTCCGCCTCGTCCGTCATCACCGCCACGCGCCCGGCAACCTGGACGGCCTCGTAGTTCCAGGTCGGCACGGCCGGCTTGGCCGCGTACCAGGACGGGCTGACATAGGCATGCGCGCCCCCGAACACCGCCAGCGCCTCAGCTCCATCCAGCGCGGCGGCCTGCGGGTTCTCGCGCGCCAGATGCGCCTCCAGCACGAAGCCGTCGCGCAGCACGAAGGGCACGGGCGTCGCGGCGAGCGCCGGCACCGCGGTGATCAGCAGGCCGAAGGAATTGGCACGGACGATGGCCGCGGCAACCGCGGGATCATCCTCGGCAAAGGCGGCGGGAACGTACATCGGGCATTCTCCTCGCCCCCACTCTGTGACAGGATTGGTCTGACGGATCGGGCCAATCCATGCCAATTCTTGCGGACCAGACGCGCCAGGACCTGATCTTCGACCAGCTCCGCCACGGCATACTGTCGGGCGCGCTGCGGCCGGGCAGCCGGCTGCCGCCGACACGCGCCTACGCGGCGGAGATGGGCGTGGCGCGGCAGACCGTGGTTCTCGCCTACGAACGGCTGGCCGCGGAAGGCTACACGACCGCCCGTGTCGGTGCCGGCACCTTCGTCGCCGCCGACCTGCCGGACGAGGCTCCCTCCCCACGCCCGCCGTCCGACGATGCCGCCGCCGCCCTGTCCGGGCGCGGCCGGCGCATCGCCGCGACCGCCGCCACCGCGCAGCCGGTTGGGGCGGCGGGCCTGCTGACCCCGGGCGTTCCCGCGCCCGAACTGTTCCCGGCCCGTGCATGGGCCACCTGCAGCGCGCGGGTGCTGCGCGCGCTGGACCCAGCCCTGACCCGCTATCCGGACCCGCAGGGCCTGCCCGACCTGCGGGCCGAGATCGCCGCCCATCTCGCCGCCACGCGCGGCCTGGTCGCAGCGGCGGAGTGCATCGTGGTCACCGCCGGGACGCAGCAGGCGCTGCGCATCGCGGGCGACCTGCTGCTCGATCCCGGCGACCCGGCCTGGGTGGAGGAGCCGGGCTACATCGCCGGGCGCGGTGCGCTGGCGGCGGCCGGCGCGACTCTCGTGCCGGTGCGCTCGGACGCGGACGGCATTGATGTCGCCGCGGGAATCGCGGCCGCACCACAGGCGCGGCTCGCCTTGGTCGCCCCGTCGCACGCGACGCCGCTGGGTGGCGCCCTGCCGGTGGCGCGACGGCTGGCGCTGCTCGACTGGGCGGCGGAGGCCGGTGCGTGGCTGCTGGAGGACGATTGCGACAGCGAATACCGATGGGAGGGCAAGCCGCTGCCGCCGCTCGCCTCGCTCGACCGGGCCGGACGCGTGATCTACTGCGGCACCTTCAGCAAGACGCTCGCCCCCGCGCTGCGGATCGGCTTCGCAGTGGTGCCGCGGCCGCTGGTGCCGGCCTTCGTCCGGGCGCGGCAACTGATGGATCGGGGGCCCAACGCCTTCGACCAGGCGGTGCTGGCGGATTTCATGGCGCACGGGCTGCTGGCCCCGCATGTCCGGCGCATGCGCACGGAATTCGCGCGGCGGCGGGCGGCGCTGCTGCAGGCGCTGGCGCGGCATGTACCCACCGCCACGGCGGTCGCCGCGCCGGGCGGGCTGCACATGACGCTGCGCCTGCCCGACGGCAGCGACGACCGTGCCGTGGCATCCCGCGCCGCCTCGCGCGGCCTCGCGGTCGCCCCGCTCTCCGCCTACTTTCAGGGGCAGCCTTACTTTCCCGGCCTGGTCATGGGCTTCGCGGCCACGCCGATGCCGCTGGCCGCCGATGCGGCGAAACGCCTGGCCGCCGCGATCCAGCTGGCCTGAAGGCCGCGCCGCTCATCGGCCCTCGAAGTCGCCGGCGAGCACGGAGGGCGCTTCCATGACCTGCCCGAAAGCCATTCGGTACTGATAGCGCCCGGGATTGTAGAGAACCTCGGTCCATTCCGCCGGCGTGCCGTTCTGGTCACGGCTGATGCGGTTGATCCGCAGCAGGGCGCTGCCGGGAGGAACATCCAGCGCGGCGGCAGTCGCAGGGGATGCGATCTCGGCATCAATCACCTGCTCGGCGGAGGCGAACTGCACGCCTGCGCGTTCCAGCAGCACAATCAACGGCGTGGTGGCCAGGGCATCGCGATCGAAGGTACGGCCGATCGCCTCCGGCACCCAGCTCGTGACGTAGGAGAAGGGCTCCCCCTTCTCCGCCCGCACGCGCACCGCGCGCTGCACGATCGTGCCTTCCGGTATGGCAAGCGCCTTGGCCACCGCGGTGTCGGCCGGGAGATAGGCGAAGTCGAGCAGCGTGACCTGTGTGTCGCGGCCCATGACAAGGTTGTTCTCGACCAGCCCGTCAACGCTGGCGACGACCGGCCGGTCGGGGGCGCGCAACACTTCGGTTCCCCGCCCGCGCTGGCGCCGGACCAGGCCGAGCGACGCCAGTTCAGCGAAAGCGCGCTGCACCGTGATGCGTGACACGCCAAGCGCGGCCGCAAGCTCGTTCTCCGATGGCAGCAGGCTGCCTTCCGGGCAGCTCCCGTCCAGGATCCGGCGCCGCAACGCGGCCTGAAGCTGCGCGTAGAGCGGAAGCGGACTGTCCGGACGAAGGACGATGCCGAGTGTGGACGGAGCCGACGTCATTGGCGCGGGCCCCCCGATTGTGTTGGGTTCATATATTGATATATCATTTTCTCAATCGGGCCCGACCACATGAAGAGTGCGGAACGGGCCTGTGGGACGGAAGGTCATTCAAGAAGGCAGCATGCCGAGTCAGGACGACTACATCGGTCAGTATACGCATGTCGAAGCCATCACCGCCCGGCGGGCGGCGCTCGTGCTGGTGGACATGCAGTATGCCACCGGATCGCGGCGCGGCGCGCTGGCGAGGCGGCATCTGGACGATGCCGTCACGCACGATGCGCTGACCTATCGGTTCGACCGGATCGAAACGCTGGTCGTACCCAACCAGCAACGTCTCGCCGACGCCTGCCGCAAGGCCGGGGCGCGCGTGGTCTACATCCGCAACGGCTCCCGCCGCGCGGACGCGGCCGATGCACCGGCACATATGCGCGGACTCTATCGCGACCTCGCCTGCCACCACGGCAGCCCTGAGCACGACATCCTCGCCGAACTGGCGCCGGAACCCGGCGACATCATCATCGACAAGTCCACCATCGGTGCCTTCGCCTCCACCGGCATCGACTCGGTCCTGCGCGCGCTTTCCGTCTCCCAGCTCATCGTCACCGGCATCTCCACCAACATGTGCGTCGAGACCACGGCGCGGGAGGCCGCGGACCGCGGCTACGCGGTCACCCTGGTCGAGGATGCCTGCGCGACCACGCATGCCGATCTGCACGCATCCACGCTGCGCAACTTCGCCCGGCTGTTCGGCCGCGTGTGCGCCACGGACGCAGTCTGCGGCGAACTCGTGGCGTGAACACTCCCAACCGAGAGAAGGCGGCATGGCGGACAAGCTGGAGAAATGGCGCGGTTACGTGCCGGACGAAGAACTCGAAACCTACCGCAAGGGCGGCTTCGCCCGCCGCATCGGCTTCGGCCGGCGGGCCGCGCTGCTCAACATCGACACCACGTACATGTTCGTCGATCCGGCCTATTCCCAGTGCGGGCGGGAAATGCCGGACATGATCGCTGCCCTGACCGCGCTGACCGAGGCGTTCCGCGCGCTCGATCTGCCGATCTACTACAGCCGCCGCGACGACCGCACGCACCCCACCTATCGCGGCCGCTGGAACGACAAGCTCGGCGTCGCAGGAGAGTACCAGTACAGCCGCGATCCCAGGGCCGACGAATGGCCCGAAGCCTACGCCCCGCGGCCGCAGGACCGCGTGGTGCTGAAGAACAAGCCTTCCTGCTTCTTCCAGACCCCGCTCGACACGTTCCTCCGCTACGACGAGGTCGACACGCTGGTCATCTGCGGCATCTCCACCTCGGGCTGCGTGCGGCACGGGGCGGTGGATGCCTTCTCCCACAACTTCCGCCCGATCCTGGTCGAGGAAGCCTGCGGCGACCGGAGTCCGGCGGCACACAAGGCGAACCTGTTCGATATGGACATGAAATTCTGCGACGTCGAGACGCTCGACTACGTTCTGGCTGAGCTCAATGCCCGCTACGGCAAGAAAGCGGCCGCGTGATGAGCGCCCCTGCCCTTCCCGTCGGCCTCGCCCTCGCCACCGGCCGCAACCGCCGCTTTCGCGAACTGCTTGCCGGCCCGGACCTGTTCATCGCCCCTGGCGCGTTCGACTGCGTCAGCGCGCGGCTGGTCGATGCCGCGGGTTTCGATGCGCTCTACATCACCGGCTCCGGCGTTTCGATGAGCGCTCTCGGCGCGCCTGACGTGGCCGCGCTGTCCTTCGGCGAAATCCTGGACCGGGTGAAGCGCATCTGCGATGTCGTCTCGATCCCGGTCATCGCGGATGGCGACACCGGCTATGGCGGGCCGCTGAACGTCATCCGCACCGTGCGCGAGTTCGAACGCGCAGGCGTGAGCGCGATCCAGATCGAGGATCAGGACTGGCCGAAGAAGTGCGGCCACGAGCCCGGGCGGCGCCTGGTATCGGTTGAGACGATGGTCGCGCGTCTGCACGCGGCTCTCGATGCACGGCAGGATTCCGACTTCGTGGTGATCGCCCGCACGGACGCGCGCACCAACGAAGGCCTGGCCGAGGCCCTCGACCGAGGCCACGCCTACCGCGAAGCGGGGGCTGATGTGGTCTTCATCGAAAGCCCGCAGAGCGAGGACGAGCTAGGGAAGATCGGGACGACGTTCCCCGGCGTACCGCTGCTGGCCAACATGGTCGAAGGCGGCAAGACGCCGATCCTGCCGGCGACGCGGCTGCGTGAACTGGGCTTCCGCCTCGCCATCTATCCCAACGCGCTGACACGGCTGTTCGCGAAAGCCGGCGGCGAGATGCTGGCCTCCCTGAAACAGGCCGGCACCACGAGCGGCTTCGCCGACCGCATGCTGAGCCACGACGCACTCTGGCAGCTCTTCGACAACGCTACCTGGCGCTCGCTCGAAGATCGATACGCCCAAGCCATCACAGGCTGATCCATCTCAAGGAGGAAACGATGACCTTGCCGTTCACGCGCCGCATCATGCTCGGCGCATCGCTTGCCGTGCCTGCGATCGTGTCGGCACGCGCACAGGATGCCTTCCCCACGCATCCTGTGCGCCTGGTCGTCCCCTTCCCGCCCGGCGGATCGACCGACGTGATCGGGCGCATCATCGCCGCCGCGATGCAGGAGCGGCTGAAGCAGACCGTCGTCGTGGACAATCGTCCCGGGGCGTCGGGCACGGTGGGATCTGCGAGCGTTTCACGCTCCCCGGCCGACGGCTACACGATCCTGTTCTCCAATATCGCGTCGCAAGGCGTGATGCCGGCCCTGAGCCCGGGAAACGTGCCCTACGATCCGGTGAAGGACTTCACCCATATCGGCATGATCGGCGTCTATTGGGCCGTGCTGCTGGTCAATCCCAAGTTCCCGGCCAAGACGCTCGCCGAATTCATCGCGGAGGCCAAGAAGCACCCGGGTGAGATCAATTTCGCCACCTCCGGGATCGGCTCCTCTCCGCATCTGTTCGTCGAGATGCTGAAGGCCGAAGCGGGCATCAACATCGTGCACGTCCCTTATCGCGGCGCAGGTCCGGCGTTGAGTGCTATTCTGGCCAACGAAGTTCCGGCGATGGGCGACAGCCTGCCGTCCTCAACGCCGCACATCCGCAGCGGCGCGCTGCGGGCACTGGGCGTATCGAGCGCACAGCGCGTGCCCGCATTCCCGAACCTGCCGACCTTTGCCGAACAGGGCTTCCCCCGCATGGCGATCGACAACTGGTACGGAATTTCCGGCCCACCGGACATGCCTGCCCCGGTGGTCGCCACGCTGACCGCCGCACTCAACGATTCGCTCAAGGACCCAGCCGTCATCGAGCGGATGCGGACACTCGGGCTTGAGCCTCGCATCATGAACGGCGAGGCATTCGGCAGCTTCATCGAGAATATGTTCGCGCTGTGGAAGGACACCGTGCGGATCGCCAATATCCACGTGGACTGACGCTGGCGCCCGGATCTTCCGATCCCCTCAGCCGGGGGCCTCTGGCCCCTGGCTGACAGGGCGTGACGGGATCACGCTGCTGAGCCTGTCCGCCAGCAGGATCCGTGCCTGCGGCAGGGGGCGGTGCTGCAGGCCGAACGCATCGCGTTCCAGGAAATGCCCGGTCAGCCGCAGCCCGTCACGCCATTCCTCCGGCCCGGACGCGGCAGGGCCACGCAGGAAGGCGGGCAGCGGCAACAGCCGTTCCGCCCATACCCCGGCCGCGTCACGGCTGACGGCGCGGCCCGTGCGGGGAGAGACGAAGGCGAGGTCATCCGTGCCGCCTGTCACCGCGCAGGCGGACAGGTCCATGCCGTAGCCGATCTCGGCAAGCAGCACCGTCTCCCAGGCGACGTAGTCGGCAAATGCCCCTTCCCCTTCGCCCAGACGCAGGATCAGCCGCAGCAGCCCGTCGAACACACGCGGATGCGCCTCCCGCTCCGGCAACGCACCTTCCGCCACCGCGCAGGCGGAGGCGAGGATGGCAAGCGCGGTCGCATCCTCCATCGCCAGGGCCGCGCCCGGATGCACCAGTTCCGCGTTGAAGGCGCCGAGCTGGTCGGACAGACGCGCCACCCAGCGGCATTCGATCAGGTTGCCCGGCTGCCAGACCGCCGTCTGCCCGCGCGCCGACCCACCTTTGGCCAGGCCGCGATGGCGCCCATGTTCGGCCGTCAAAACGGTGGCGACAGCACCACCCTCGCCGTAGGGACGGGCATCGAGGACAATCGCGGGCGCGGTCCATTCGACGCTCATGGCGGGTAAGGCAGCACGTATTCCATACGAATCATATTAGGGGGGAAGAGCGCGGATCGGATCACATCGTTCAGCCTGCCGGAACGCCCGCCTCAGCCAGCGCTTCGTTTGTACGGAATAATTGACGCACCGCCACAGTATTCCATAGCGTCGAGTCATAAGAAAAATATCCGACGGCAGTGCGGGCTTCGATTCCGGGAACAGGCGAAAACATGCAAATCAAATCGTCCAGAAACATCTTGGCATCGCTCGCGCTTCTTGTCGCGGCCGGCCTCCCCGCTGATGCGCAAACCCTGAACATCGGCCTGACCACGGCACCGACTTCGCTTGATCCACATTACCACAATCACGGTCAGAGCAGCGCAAACGCCGCGCATGTATTCGAACGTCTCTTCGAAAGCGATGCGCGCATGCAGCTCGTACCCGGCCTCGCCACGGAGGCGAAAAGCGACGACGCGGTTACGTGGGATGTGACGCTGCGCGAGGACGTGGCCTGGCAGGACGGCGCCCCCTTCACGGCGGACGACGTTGCCTTCAGCCTGAACCGGGCGTCGAACGTGCCGAACAGCCCTGGCAGCTTCGGCGTCTTTACCCGTGCCATCGCCAGCGTCGCGGTCACCGGTCCGCATAGCCTGCGCATCGTCACCAAGGCGCCGACACCGCTCCTGATGACCAACCTGTCGAACATCTTCATCGTCTCCCGCCGCCATGGCGAAGGAGCGGCGACGGACGACTACAATTCCGGCAAGGCGATGATCGGCACCGGCCCCTATCGCTTCGTCGAATGGTCACCTGGCACGCAAGCCATCTACCGCCGCAACGACGCGTATTGGCGTGAGCCCGAACCGTGGGAGCGCGTGCGGTTCCGCGTCATCCCCAACAATGCTGCCCGCGTGGCCAGCCTGCTGTCCGGCGACACCGACCTTGTCGCGGATATCCCGACGACGGACATGGCGCGGTTGCGGGCGGATGCGCGCTTCCAGATCGCGAGCGTTCCGTCGAACCGCCTCGTCTTCCTCGCCTTCGATCGCACCAGGGAAGCGCTGGCCACCGGACATATCGCTGCGGCCGATGGCAGCCCGTTGCAGACAAATCCCCTTGGCGATGTCCGCGTCCGCCGTGCCCTGTCCATGGCCGTCAACCGCAGCGTGCTTGTCGATCGGATCAACGAAGGTGCCGCCGTCGCGACCGGCCAGTTTGTGCCGGAAGGCTTCTTCGGCCATTTCAGCGACATCACGCCCGAGGCCTTCGATCCGGAGAGCGCGCGCAAGCTGCTGGAGGAAGCCGGCTGGGGCGGCGGATTCCGCCTGACGCTCACGACTTCCAACGACCGCATCTTCAACGCACCGCAGATGGTCCAGGCGATTGCGCAGATGTGGACGCGCATCGGTGTGCAGACGACGGTCGAGCTGATGCCGCATGCGATGTTCACACCACGGCGCAACCGCTACGAGCTGCCGGTATTCCTGTCGTCCTGGGGCAACTCGACGGGTGAGCCGCTCAGCACCTTGATGCCTCAGCTTGGCACCCGCGCGCGGGATACCGGCCTCGGTTCCGCCAACCGTATCCGCTATTCGAACACCGATCTGGACAAGCTCCTGATCCAGGCCGCAGCCGAACGCGATACCACGCGCAGGCTTACCCTGCTGCGCCAGGCAACCGACATGGCGCTCGCGGACGCAATCATGCCGCCGCTGCTGTTGCAGGTGAACAACTGGGGCCTGCGCAAGGGGCTTGCGATGGAGCCGCGGGTCGATCAGGCAACACTCGCCATGTCGGTACGGCCGAAGTGAAGCCCGCGGGACAATCTTCAGGAGCCCGGCGGATCTTCCAGGCCAAGCGCGCGCAGCCGGCCGCTTTCCTCGTCCCAGCCTGAACGTTCCTTCACGTTCAGGAACAGGTGCACGCGGCGTTCCAGCAGCGCCTCCAGCTCCGCCCGCGCCCTGGCGCCGATCGCCTTGATGCGGGTCCCGCCGCCGCCGATCAGGATCGCCTTCTGCCCGGCGCGCGCGACATAGACCGTCGCTTCCACGCGCACCGATCCGTCCTCGCGTTCCTGCCATGCCTCGGTCTCGACGGTGGTGCCGTAGGGCACCTCCTCCCGCGTCTGCAGGAAGATCTGCTCGCGCACCAGTTCCGCCGCGAGCAGCCGGTCCGGGATGTCGGTCAGATCGTCCGGGGGGTACAGGAACGGCCCCTCCGGCAGGGTCGCGGCCAGCGCGTCGAGCAGCGTGCCCACCCCGTCCCCGCTCACGGCGCTGACCATGAAGGTCTCGGCGAAATCGTGCAGCGCGTTCAGTTCGGCGGACAGCGGCAGCAGCTTCGGCGGTTCCACCGCATCCGTCTTGTTGAGCACGAGCCAGGCCGGCCGGCGAGCGGCGGCGAGCCTGCCCGCGATGGCACGCACGCCTTCCGTGACGCCCCGCGCGGCATCCACGATCAGCAGCGCGAGATCGGCATCGGCGGCCCCGGTCCACGCCGCATGCACCATCGCGCGGTCCAGCCGACGGCGCGGGGCGAAGATGCCGGGCGTATCCACCAGCAGGATCTGCGTCTGCCCGCGCATGACGATGCCGAGCACGCGGAAGCGCGTGGTCTGCGCCTTGGGCGAGACGATCGACAGCTTCGCCCCGGCCATGCGGTTCAGCAGCGTGGACTTGCCCGCATTCGGCGCGCCCAGGATGGCGACGAAGCCGCAGCGTGTGGTCATTTGCCGCTCACCCGTGCAAACAGCGCCGCCGCCGCCTCGGTCTCGGCGGCCTGCTTGCTGACGCCGCTGCCTTCCGCCGCCGTCTCGCCCAGCCGCGCCTCGACGCGGAACACCGGCCGGTGCGGCGGCCCCTCGGTCGAGACCAGCCGGTAGACAGGCAGGCCGAGCCCGCGCGCCAGCGACCATTCCTGCAACCGGCTCTTGGGGGCCACGGGCGGGGCGGCCATCCCCTCGACCTGCGCGGCCCAGCGTGTGCGGACGAAGCGCCGTGCCGCCTCCAGCCCGCCGTCGAGGTAGAGCGCACCCAGCACGGCCTCCAGCGCATCGGCCAGCACGCTGCGGCGCGCGGCCACCCCGGCCTTCGCCTCCTCGGCCAGCAGCGTGAGGTAGCTGCCGAGATCCATCTCCTCGGCCACGGTCGCCACCGCGTCACGGGATACCAGCGCGGCCAAGCGCTTGCCGAGATCGCCTTCCCGCTCCTTCGGAAAGCGCTCGATCAGCCATTCGGCGATCAGCAGGCCGAGCACGCGGTCGCCGACGAATTCCAGCCGCTCGTTGCTGTTGCGCCCCTGGCGGCGGACCGCGAGCGCGGAACGGTGCCGCAGCGCCTCGTCCAGCAGCGCGTCCGTGCCGAAGACATGGCCCAGACGCGCCTGCAGCGCGTCACGCCCGCCCATCGCGGTCAGCGCACCACCTTGAGCAGCCGCGACCATCGGATGGAGGTCGGCCATGTCCAGGGCTGCCAGATGGAGCCATCCTGATCGACGGAGAAGAACAGAAACTCGGCGCGGCCGACGAGGTTTTCCAGCGGGATGAAGCCCACCGCGTTCATCACCCGGCTGTCGAGGGAGTTGTCGCGGTTGTCGCCCATGCCGAACACGAAGCCGGCCGGCACGGTGAATTCGGGCGTGTTGTCGAGCGGACCGTTGTCGCTTTCTTCCAGGATATCGTGCCGCCGCCCGTTCGGCAGCGTCTCGACATAGCGCAGCGCCTGCACCCGCGGCCCGTCGCCCTCGGCCACGAAGGTGCCGCGCGGGGCGCGCTGCACAGGCTTGCCGTTGATGTGCAGGATGCCGTGGATCACCTGGATGCGGTCACCGGGCAGGCCGATGATGCGCTTGATGTAATCCGTGGTGCCGTCGCGCGGCAGCTTGAACACCGCCACGTCGCCCCGTTCCGGCAGCCGCCCGAAGATGCGGCCCGAGAACAGTGGCGGCGACAGCGGCAGCGAATGCCGCGAATATCCGTACGAGTATTTTGAGACGAACAGGTAGTCGCCCACAAGCAGCGTCGGGATCATGCTGCCCGAGGGGATGTTGAACGGCTCGAACAGCACTGTCCTGATGCCGATCGCGATCAGTCCCGCGTACAGGATGGTCTTGATGTTGTCGACAAGACCGCCGGTCTTGCGCTTGGCCGCAGCCTTGCCGCGGGATGAGGTGGACGAGGTGGTCACGGAGTTTCCTGCCGGTTGTCCGGGGGCGGGCGGATACAGCGCGCCCGGCCCGGCGGTGTCAAGGAAGCGGGATGGCGGAGATGATCACCTGCGCGTAGGCGTAGGGCACCTCGTCGGTCATGGTCAGATCGACCCGCACGCCCATCCCCGGCGGCGTGATCGCGGCAAGCCGCGCCGCGGCTCCGCCGGTCATGCGCAGCGTCGGCTGGCCGGAAGGCAGATTGACCACGCCGAGATCGCTCATGAACACCCCCTGGCGGAAGCCGGTGCCCAGCGCCTTGGCCGCGGCTTCCTTGGCGGCGAAGCGCTTGGCGTAGGTCGCAGCCCGGATCGCCTCGGTGCGGCGGTCGGCGCGGCGGCGCTCGGCCTCGGTGAAGACGCGTTCCAGGAAGCGTTCGCCATGCCGTGCGATCACCTGCTCGATGCGGCGGATGTCGCAGATATCCGAACCCAGACCGAGGATCATGCGCGGCACGCCGCGCGCGGCATCGTGAAGGCACCCCGCATCCGCATCACGCCTTCGCGCGCTCCACCTGGGTGATGCCCGTGGTCGCGCGCAGTGCGGCGATCAGGGTGGACAGATGGCGCACGTCGCGGACTTCCACATCCACAAGCACTTCGAAGAAATCCTGCTGCCGGTTCACGACCTTGATGCTGCTGACACTGCCTTCATGTTTGGCGATGGCGGTGGCGACATTGGCCAGCGCGCCGGTTTCGTTGGCTGCGATCACGCTGATACGGCCCAGATGCTGGCCACGCTGGCGGCTGGCGGCCGCGTAGTCCCAGTCCACGTCGATGAAGCGTTCGGGCGTGGCCGCGAAGCTTTCCAGCGTGGGACAGTCGCGCGTGTGGATGGTGACGCCCTTGCCGGTGGTGACGATGCCCACGATGCGGTCACCCGGCAGCGCGTGGCAGCAGCCCGCGAAATGCACCGCCATGCCGGGAACAAGACCGGTGATCGGAACGCCCCCATCCACCGTGGCGACGACGCCCGAACCGGAGCTGCGCGCGGATGGCGGCACCATGCGCGGCGCACGCGGGGATTGGCGCAGTTCCGGATAGGCGGCGTGGACCACATCGCGCGCGCCCAGATTCTGGTTGCCCACGGTCAGGTACAGGTCGTCCAGGGCCGCGATCTTGAGGAGCTTCAGGGTCCCCTCGATCACCTTCTCCGACCCGTCGACGCCTTCCTGGCGGAAGGCCTTGGCCAGCATCGACTTGCCCTGATCGATGTAGGATTGGCGCTGCTGGGCGAGCACGAAGCGGCGGATACGGGCACGCGCCTTGCCGGTGACGACGAAGCGTTCCCATTGCGGGGACGGCGTGTGCCCCTTGGCTGTGATGATCTCGACCTGGTCGCCGTTCTGCAGCTCCGTGCGCAGCGGCATGATCCGGCCGTTGACCTTGGCGCCGACGCAGGTGTCGCCGACCTGCGAATGGACGGCGTAGGCGAAGTCGATCGGCGTGGCGCCGCGGGGCAGCTGGATAAGCTGGCCCTTCGGCGTGAAGCAGAAAACCTGATCCTGGTAGAGTTCGAGCTTGGTGTTCTCCAGAAACTCGTCGGGCGCGCCCGAATTCTCCAGGATCTCCAGCAGATCCTGAACCCACGCGAAGCTGCGGGCGCCGGGCTCCATCTCCTCGCCCGCCTTGTAGGCCCAATGCGCGGCGACGCCGTAATCGGCGACCATGTGCATCTCGCGTGTGCGGATCTGGATCTCGATCTTCTGGTTGCGCGGCTCGCGCAGCGTCACGCCCGTGTGCAGGCTCTGGTAGCCGTTCGCCTTGGGGGTGGAGATGTAGTCCTTGAACCGGCCAGCGATGACCGGGAAGGCGGAATGCACCGCGCCGAGCGCGGCGTAGCAGGCTTCCCGCGTGGGCACGATCACGCGGAAGGCCATGATGTCCGACAACTGCTCGAACGCCACGTTGCGGCGCTGCATCTTCTCCCAGATGGAGTAGGGCGATTTCTCCCGCCCCGTGACCTCGACCACCGGGATGCCGCTCTGCTCGCAGACCTCGCGCAGCTCCCGCCTCACCTCCTCGATCACGTCGGCCCCCTGGCCGCGCAGGAAGTTCAACCGCGCGGTGATCGTCTCCCACGCCTCGGGGTCGAGCTGGGCGAAGGCGATGTTCTGCAGCTCGGTCTTGAGCGCGTCCATGCCGATGCGTTCGGCAAGCGGCGCGTAGATCTCCATCGTCTCGCGCGCGATGCGCTTGCGCCGCTCCGGATCGGTGACGAAGTGGAGCGTGCGCATGTTGTGCAGCCGGTCGGCGAGCTTGACCAGCAGCACGCGGATGTCCTTGGACATCGCGAGCACCAGCTTGCGGAAATTCTCCGCCTGCTTGGTGCGGTCGGATTGCAGCTCCAGCCGCGTCAGCTTGGTCACGCCGTCCACCAGGCGGGCGATGTCCTTGCCGAAACGGGATTCGATCTGCGGCAGCGTGACCGGGGTATCCTCGATCACGTCGTGCAGAAGGCCGGTGACGATGGAGCCGGTGTCGAGCTTGTAGCCGGCCAGGATGTCGGCGACCGCGACCGGATGGGTGATGTAGGGATCGCCGTTGTCGCGCCGCTGCTGGCCATGGGCCTGCATGGCGACGACATAGGCCGCGTCGATCAGGTCGGTGTCGGCCTTGGGGTCGTAGGCCGCGACCTTCTCGGTCAGCTCGAACTGACGGACGACCGGCCGTGCCGGAATGGTCGCGGTCGCGCCGGGGGCTTCCGGCGCGCGGAAGGGCTCAGGCGGCAAGACGTGTCGCGCTGCCCCTTCCGGCACGGGCGCCTATCGGCGCGCGCCGCCGCCCAGCTCGGCCGCGATCGCCGCCTCGATATCCTCGGGGCTGAGATCCTCGGCGTCCGGGACGGCCTCGGCCGCCGCCTCCTCCTCGGACCGCTCCTGCAGACCGAAGATATTCTGGTCGGTGGGGATGAGGTCCAGAACCTCCTCGTCCGCCGGCTCGGGCTCCGGCGCGCGGGAGAGCGACTTCACGATATCAGCCTCCAGCGCGGACAGATCAAGCTTGTCCTCGGCGATCTCGCGCAGCGCGACCACCGGGTTCTTGTCATTGTCGCGGTCGAGGAGAATCTCCTCGCCACGGCTGATATTGCGGGCGCGCTGGGCCGCGAGCAGAACCAGCTCGAAGCGGTTCGGCACTTTCTCAACGCAGTCTTCGACGGTCACGCGCGCCATTGCGCAGCCCTTTCAGCAGAACGGCCAGACTCTGGGTGAACTTTCCAAATAGGCGAAGGCCGCCCGCGCTGCAAGCCGCGCCATCGTTCAATCTTCTAAGACGAGCCATTTGGATAAATCAATCTAAATTTCAGATCAAATCCATAACCTGGATGCGTTGGATGCCATTGGCCGGCCGCCGCAACTTCCAAGCGTTACAGGAAGATGTCCGCCGCCAATGTCGCTTGCCGCCTCCCCCCGCCCCCACCTCCATCCGTCGCATACCCGGCGCGACGCGGCCGCACCGGCCCGGCGGCTGGCCGGGGTGATGCCCGGCCTGCTGCTCTGCCTCGCCGTCTCGCTGGCCGCGCTGGGGCTGGAACAGGTCGAACAGGCCCTGTTCGGCCACGCCTGGGTGGAGGCGTTGGTGCTGGCGATCCTGCTGGGCGCCGTGCTGCGCACTGCCTGGACGCCGGCGGCGCGCTTCAAGCCGGGGATCGAGGTCAGCGGCAAGCTGCTGCTGGAGATCGCGGTCATGCTTCTGGGCGCCTCCATCAGCGCGCAGACGCTGATTGCCGTCGGCCCCGGCCTGCTGTTCGGCATCGCCGCGGTGGTGGCCGTCGCCATCGCCGTCAGCTACGGCGTGAGCCGCATGCTCGGCCTGCCACGGCGGATGTCCATGCTGATCGCCTGCGGCAACAGCATCTGCGGCAACTCGGCCATCGCGGCCGTCGCACCGGTGATCGGCGCCGAGGCGAAGGACGTCGCCGCCTCCATCGCCTTCACCGCCGTGCTGGGTGTCGCCGTGGTACTGGCCCTGCCGCTGCTGGCGCCGGCGCTGGGGCTGAACCTCGCCGCGTTCGGCGTGATGGCCGGCCTCACAGTCTATGCGGTGCCGCAGGTGCTGGCGGCGACCGCGCCGATGGGCGCACTCGCGGTGCAGATCGGCACGCTGGTCAAGCTGGTGCGGGTGCTGATGCTCGGCCCGGTGGTGCTGGCATTGTCGCCCCTGGCGTCCCGCCTGGCCGAACCGGAGGAGAGAGCGGCCTCTCGCGTCCGGTCGCGCCCGAAGCTGCATCGGCTGGTGCCGTGGTTCATCGTGGCCTTCCTGTTCCTCGGCGCGCTGCGGACGGCTGGGCTGATCCCGGAGGTGCTGCTGGCGCCCATCGGGCACGCGACCATGGCGCTGACGGTCATCGCCATGGCGGCGCTGGGGCTCGGCGTCGATGCGCGCGCGGTGGCCCGCGCGGGGATGCGGGTGACCCTGGCGGTGATCCTGTCGCTGCTGTTCCTGGGGATCGCGAGCCTGGCGCTTATCCGCGTGCTGAATCCGGGGTAGGCGGCGGGACCGTGCCGGCCGGGCGCTCCCGGGCGCCGCGCCGGCCCTGCGCGTCTCCGATCAGGGTCAGCAGCGCCTCCGCGGCGCGGCCGACATGGCGCCCGCGATGGCGCAGCACCTGATACGACCGTTCAGGCAACTCCACGGGCAGGAGGTGCAGCAGTCCTGCCTCCAGGCTCGGCGCCGCGACGGAGGCGGAGATGACGGTCGCCCCGGCCCCGGCCTCCACAGCGGCGCGGACGGATTCGTTCGACGGCAGTTCCAGCGCTACGCGCAGTGCGCCCGGATCCAGCCCCCGCTTCGCAAGCGCCGTCTCGAAGGCGGAGCGTGTCCCCGATCCCGGCTCGCGCAACACCCATTCGCCGCGCGTCAGCAGCCCCTCCAGGTCGGATGGCGGCTCCGCGGCCAGCGGATGGAACGGCGCGACCACCGCGACCAGCCGGTCGGTGGCGACCTGGGTTGTGGTCAGGTTGGGCTCGTTCACCGCCCCCTCGACAAAGCCGATCTCGGCGGTGCCCGCCAGCACGGCGGCGGCGACCATCGCGGTGTTGCCGATGGCAAGCCGGATCTCGATGCCGGGATAGGCACGGCGGAATGTCACCAGATGGCGCGGCAGCCAGAAACCGGCGATGGTCTGGCTCGCCTGGAGCGACAGCGTGCCCCGCGCGAGCCCGCCCAGTTCGGCCAGGGCCAGTTCGGCGGCAGCCACGCGGGCCAGCACCGCGCGCGCTTCATCCAGGAACAGCCGGCCTTCCTGCGTCAGCTCGATGTGCCGGCCCACGCGGTGGAACAGGCGCACACCGTGCCGCGCCTCCAGCGCCGCGATGGCGGCGCTCGCGGCGGACTGCGCGATGTGCAGTGCCTCCGCCGCGCGGGTGACATGCTGCCGCTCGGCAACCGCGACGAAGATGCGCAACTGTTCGAAGGTCATCCCCGCCTTCCCCGACCGTCACGGCGCCACGGCGGTCGCCTGCACCATGATCGGGCGCCCCGCCCGGATCAGTTCGCGGCGCGCGGGCTTCCGTCAAAGTAGTCGCGCACCGTCCGCCAGGCCACCCTCTGGAGAAAGGCGGCGGTGTCCCCGTCCAGGCGCGCCGTGTAGCCGTTGCCTTCCGGCGATCGGCCGAACAGGGCGGCGAAGGTGGTCGCGGCGGCAAGATAGGTGCCCGCGGGGCTCGGGTGCCGCTTGTCCGGCGCGTAGAGGTCGAGCGCGGGCCGTTCCGCGACCGAGCGGGCGAAGGCAAGTCCGGCGGGGATGACCAGCGCATGATTGGCGTTGCCGGCGGCCGTGTAGGCCTCCGCCAGCCGGGCGGTCATCTCCGGCCTGTCGGCATAGGCCCAGGACATGAAGAAAACCGGCTCCGCGCCGTGGGCGCGCACCGTCTCCGCATGCTTGCGCGCATATTCGGCGAACACACCGGCGAGGCGCGGATGGATCGGGCACTGGCTGCAATCCATCATCACCGCCACGTCAAACAGCTTGGCGATGTTGTTGAAGACGACGTTGTTGTGCGCGTCGAAGCTGTAGGCGCCGATGGCGTTCGGCCGGAAATAGGATGCGACGTCGTGCCATTCGAGACCCGCCCCGCTGATCGTCACCATGGTGGCGCGGAACGGCTTGGGACCGGGGACGGAAGCATCGCGCACCAATCCCCAGATCTGACCCTGGATGCCATTATTGTAGTAGAAGAAGCTGTTGCCGATGAAGATCGCCGAGGCCGGCCGCGCCGCCAGGGCGTGGATTTCCGGCCGGGTCTGCGCGACCGCCATTTGCGGCGCGGCGATCGCGAGCACGGCGGCGACGGCCCAGCCGCGCAACCAGGGACGCCAGGACTGGTTCATTGCGGTTGTTTCCTTTGCGGGCAGCCGCAGATTCTCATTATGGATCACCTTATGCCGCTCTGATAACGCAATGGGCTTCCAGCAGCGCCCCCTATCCCCCGCATCCGGCCGTGTCCTGCGCCTCTTCCCGTGAGGCCCACTGCAGCAATGCATCCAACGCCGGGCACAGGGCCTGCCCCCATGCCGTCAAACCATATTCGACCTTGGGCGGCACCTGGTGGTGGACGATGCGGCGGACCACGCCGTCCGCCTCAAGCTGCCGCAACTGCTGAATGAGCATCTTCTGGGAGACCGCGGGAATCGCGCGCTCCAGCTCGGAAAACCGCAGCAGCCTGCCGCCGAACAGGTGGAACAGGATGACCAGCTTCCAGCGTCCTTCCAGAATCCGCAGCGCCTGCTCGATGCCTTCCGCCGCCGTGGCGGGTGTGTGGCCGCGGTCCTGACGTTCCGGTAAGTACCTTACTTTTTTGTGCGTTCTTGTCATTGGGGAAGCATAGCGACATCTCCCGCGTAAACACGAGGAATGGTCGCCATGCCGATCCATCTGCCCGCCCCGATCGACATCTATTTCCGATCGGAGAACGATCATGACGCGGAGGCCCTGCAACGCTGCTTCGCTGTGGACGGCAGCGTGCGCGACGAAGGGCGGATTTTCGCTGGGCTTGCCGCGATCCAGTCCTGGCGGCGCGCGGCCGCCGCCAAATACGCGCACCGCGCCGAGCCGGTCCGGATCGCCGAACGCAACGGCAAGGTGATCGTGACCGCCCTCGTATCCGGCGACTTTCCCGGCAGCCCCGTCCATCTCGACCATGTCTTTGAACTGGCCGGCGACCGGATCGTGTCTCTGGAAATCGGCTGATGCCGGGTGAACTCGAAGGCCGCCGCGCGCTCGTGACCGGCGGGACGCGGGGCATCGGCGGTGCGGTCGCCGCCCTGCTGCGCGCGTCCGGCGCGCAGGTGCTGGCGACCGCGCGGACGCGGCCGCAAGATACGGCGGACGGGATGTTCGTGGCCGCGGACATCGCCACGGAGGAAGGCTGCGCGACGATCGCGCGTGCCGTCCTGGACCGTCTGGGCGGCGCCGACATCATCGTCCACGTCGCCGGCGGGTCCACGGCGCCTTCCGGCGGCTTCGCGGCGCTGGACGATGGCATCTGGCGCAGGGAGATCGACCTCAACCTCATGCCCGCGGTCCGGCTCGATCGGGCATTGCTGCCGGGCATGATCGCGCAGGGATCGGGTGTGATCGTCCATGTGACCTCGATCCAGCGGCAATTGCCGCTGCACGAGGCGACACTCGCCTACGCCGCCGCGAAGGCCGCGCTGTCCAACTACAGCAAGGGCCTGTCCAAGGAGGTCAGCCCCAAAGGCATCCGCGTGGTGCGGGTGTCGCCCGGCTTCGTGGAGACCGAGGCGGCGACCGCCCTGATCGACCGCCTGGCGCACGAGGCGGGAACCGATGCCGCCACGGCGCGGCGTGGGCTGATGCGGTCGCTCGGGGGCATCCCGATCGGCCGCCCGAACCGGCCGCAGGAAGTGGCGGAGCTGATCGGCTTCCTCGTCTCCCCGCGCGCGGGCACCATCACCGGCACGGAATACGTGATCGATGGCGGCACGGTACCCACCGCCTGACGGTCAGGGCAGGCGCGCCACCCCATCCCGGGGCAGGGCGGCGGCGATCTCCCGTGCCGTGCGGCCCAGCACGGGGTGGCGCCAGTCCGGTGCGATGTCGGCCACCGGCACCATCACGAAGGCACGTTCGTGCGCGCGCGGATGCGGCAGGGTCAGCGCGGGAGTCCGGATCACGCGGTCGCCCATCGCGACCAGGTCGAGGTCCAGCGGGCGGGGCGCATTGGGAACCGACCGCCTGCGGCCCGCCGCATCCTCCAGCCCATGCAGCGCGGCCAGCAGTTCGGCCGGATCTCCCTCCCCTTCCAGCAGCGCGGCGCCGTTGACATAGGGCGGGTCGGACGGGTCGGGCCATGCCGCGCTGCTGTACCAGGGCGAAACGGCGATGCGGCGGAAGCCCGCGATGCCGCCGAGCGCCTCCGCCGCGCGCCGGCAGGTAATGGCGGGCGGCTCGCCGGCCGGGCCGGGCAGATTCGCCCCGATCGCAACAATTGCCTGCAATCTTCCGATCCAGTCGATATTTACAGATTGCCGAAGATGCTTAAGGTCGCGGCGCATTCCAGAGGGTCAGGGCATTGCATTTCTCAACCAATGAGCGTGTTGCGCTCTTCATCGACGGTGCCAACCTCTACTCCGCCTCCCGCACACTCGGCTTCGACGTCGACTACCGCAATCTCCTCGAATTCTTCCGCAAGCGTTCCTATATCGTGCGGGCCTATTACTACACCGCGTTGCTGGAGACGGAAGAATACTCGCCCCTTAAGCCGCTGACGGACTGGCTCGGCTACAATGGCTATACACTCGTCACCAAGCCGGCCAAGGAATTCACCGATTCCGCCGGGCGGCGCCGGGTCAAGGGGAACATGGACATCGAGCTGGCGATCGACATGCTGGAACTCGCCCCCCGGCTCGATCATGTCGTGCTGTTCTCGGGCGACGGGGATTTCCGCCGGCTGGTGGAAGCGGTGCAGCGCAGGGGCGTGCGCGTCTCGGTCATTTCCACGATCAAGGTCTCGCCACCGATGATCGCCGATGATCTGCGGCGGCAGGCGGACCAGTTCATCGACCTGGCCGATATCGCCGCCGAGTTCACGCGGCGGCAGGTCGAGCCGCGGGCACGGACGACCGCACCGCGCGGCGCGCCCACGCCGGCCGATCCCTTCGCAGGCCCCACCGACCCGCTGGCGTGACCGCGGCGGCGCCTTCGGGCGCGCCCGGGCGCGACTGCCCGCTCTGCCCGCGCCTTGTCGCCTACCGGACAGCGAACCGGACAGCACAGCCGGACTGGCACAACGCGCCGGTCGCGTCATGGGGACCGGTGAAGGCGCCGATCCTGGTGCTCGGCCTGGCGCCCGGCCTGCGCGGGGCGAACCGCACCGGGCGTCCCTTCACCGGCGATTACGCCGGCGTGCTGCTCTATGGGACACTGGTGAAATTCGGCCTCGCCGTCGGCGTCTATGGCGCGGCAGCGGATGACGGGCTGCGGCTGACCGGATGCCGGATCGCGAACGCGGTCCGCTGCGTGCCGCCGGCCAACCTGCCGGAGCCGGCGGAGATCCGCGCCTGCAACCGCTTCCTGGTGGAGGAGCTTGCTTCCATGCCGCGCCTGCGCGCCGTGCTCGCGCTCGGCACCGTGGCGCACAACGCGCTGCTGCGCGCGCGTGGACAGAAGCTCAGCTTCGCGAAATTCACCCACGGCGCCGTCCACGCATTGCCCGACGGACTGCTGCTCGCGGACAGCTATCATGTGTCGCGCTACAACACGAACACGGGGCGGCTGACGCAGGCGATGTTCGAAACCGCAGTCGGCGGTCTGCTGACGCGCCTTGCCTGAGCTGCGCACGTCGGCCACGCTCGGCCCGAATCAGGGAACCTTATGATGTCCGCCACCGCCGCCAGCCTCCAGAACAGCGATCTCGACGCCGTCCTCACCGAGGCCAAGGAGATCTTCACGCGCCGGCGGCCGGAGAGCCTTGCCCGCCATGTCGAGGCCACCGCCGTGATGCCCGGCGGCAACACGCGCTCCGTCCTGTTCCACGGCCCCTTCCCCATGGCGGTCGCGCGTGGCGAGGGTGCCACGATCTGGGACGCGGACGGGATTCGTTACACCAACCTCATCGGCGAATACACGGCCGGGCTGTTCGGTCATTCACATCCCGCGATCCGCGCGGCCATCCAGCGCGCGCTGGACACCGGATTGAACCTGTCGGCGCACAACCTGTTCGAGGCGAAGTTCGCCCGCGCCGTGGTGGATCGCTTCAACGCGCTGGAGTCCGTGCGCTTCACCAACAGCGGCACCGAGGCGAACCTGATGGCGGTCGCGACCGCCACCGCCTCGACCGGCCGCAAGACGGTGCTGGTCTTCCACGCCGGCTACCATGGCGGACTGATGACCTTCGCCGGCGGCGGCAGCCCGGTGAACGTGCCGCACCGCTTCGTGCTCGCACAGTACAATGACATCGACGGCGCGGTGGCGCTGGCGCGGGAGAACGCCGCCGACCTCGCCGCGATCCTGCTGGAGCCGATGCAGGGCGGCGCGGGCTGCATCCCGGCGACGCGCGAGTTCCTCGCAGCCCTTCGCGCCGTCGCGGATGAGACCGGCGCGCTGCTGATCTTCGACGAGGTGATGACCAGCCGCCTGTCGCCGAGCGGCCTGCACGGCATCCACGGCATCAACCCGGACCTGCTGACGCTCGGCAAGTATATCGGCGGCGGCATGTCCTTCGGCGCCTTCGGCGGCCGTGCGGACCTGATGGAGATGTACGACCCGCGCAGGCCGGATGCGCTGCCGCACGCGGGCACGTTCAACAACAACACGCTGACCATGTCCGCAGGCCTGACCGCGATCACCGAGCTGTTCCCGCCCGAAGCCTGCTCCGCGCTGAATGCGCGTGGCGACGCACTGCGCACGCGGCTGAACGAGGCGGCGCAGAAGGCCGGCCTCGCGGTTCAGGCCACAGGCATCGGGTCGATGATCAACGTCCATCCCGTCGGCGGGACGATCCGCAGCGCCGCGGACCTCAAGAACGCCGATCCGCGCCTGCGCGACCTGCTGTTCCTGGACATGCTGGAGCGCGGCTTCTACATGGCACGCCGTGGCTTCGTGGCCCTGTCGCTGATGGTCACCCAGGCCGAACTCGACGCTTTCGCGGATGCTTTCGCCGACTGGCTTGACGCCCGCTCGGCGGTCCTTCCGCGCGCATGACGTAAAGCTTCGGGGCATGCCGGTCCGGCGCTACCCGCGCCGGACCGCATTGGATTGAGGAACCGCCCGCAGGCGCCCCCTCATCCGCACAGGCCAGTCGGCAACATCGCCTAACGAAGTACGTCCGGCTCCTCCGCCGACAGTTTGCGCACCACCGCGGCCATGAAGGTCCTGCCGTAGTTGGCAAAGCGCATCCGGCTGTTGTCGCTGCCGGCCATGATCGTAGGCGCGATCGGCTTCAGCGCCGCCCCGCCGGCTTCGGCGAGCAACTGCATCTTGCAGGTGTCCTCCAGGTAGATCAGCCGGAGCAGCGCCTCTCCCATGGTCGCACCGATCACCAGCGGGCCGTGGTTCTCCATCATCAGGATCAGATTCTCGCCGATCTTGCCGGCAAGCCGCTCGCCCTCGGCCGGGGTCAGTGCCGCACCCTCGAAATCGCGGTCATAGGCGACGCGGTCGTAGAAGCTCATGGCGCTCAGATAGGCCGGCGCGATCGTCCCGCCTTCCCGCATGCAGATCGCGGTCGCGTGGTGCATGTGGGTGTGCAGCACCGCCGTCGCCTGCGGCAGAAGCCGATGAATCGGCGCGTGGATGCAAAAGGCGGTCAGCTCCACCGTGTTGCCGTTGGTGGAGACGATGGTGCCGTCATGCGTGGCAACGACGATCGAGGATGCCGTCACCTCCGACCAGAAATAACCTTCGGGGTTGATCAGCATCAGATCGGGCCGCCCGGGGGCAGCGACCGAGAAGTGGTTGCACACGCCCGACTGGAAGCCGAGCCGGGCCGCCCAGCGGCAGGCCGCCGCAAGCTCGACCTTCGCCTGCTGGATCGCTGCCGTGTCGATCGGCAGGTTGGTGTCCATACGCCTTCCCTCCTATTGCCAGAGCCAGCTCACATGGAGCCCGCCGTCGGTCCAAAGCCTGTTCGCCCCGCGCGGCATGCCGAGCCCGCCCGCGCCCACGTGCTTCTCGTACACCTCGCCATAGTTGCCCACCTGGCGGATGATCTCATAGGCAAAGGAGGCCGGCAGACCGAACCCCTGGCCGACATCCTCCACCAGACCCAGGAAGCGCCGGATCTTCGGATCCTGGCTGTCGCGCCGCGCCGCCTCCACGTTCGCCTTGGTCAGCCCGTATTCCTCCGCCTGGAGCAGCGCGAAGAAGGACCAGCGGACAAGCTGCGCCCACTCGGGGTCGCCGTTGCGTACCAGCATGCCCTGCGGCTCCTTGGCCATCAGGTCGGGCAGCAGGACGAAATCGTCCGGGTTGGGCGCACGCAGCCGGGCGGCGGACAGGTTGATCATGTCGTTGCTGATCGCATCGCACCGGCCGGCGAGGAAAGAGGAGACCACCGTCTCCGGCGTGTCGAAGGCAACGGTGCCGATGCGGATGTTGTTGGCGCGTGCGTAGTCCATGACATTGCGCTCGACCTCGCTGGCCTGCACCGCACAGATCGTCGCGCCGTCGAGTTGCTTCGCGCTGGTGATCCCCAGCCGCTTGTTGATGAGCACCCCCTGGCCGGTGAAGAACGTATGCGCCACCACGGTCAGCCCCAGGGCGGAATCGCGGGTGATGGTCAGCGCGGTCGTGCGCGACAGCATGTCGATTTCGCCCGACTGCAGCGCCGGGAAGCGCGTACTGGTCGTGGTCGGCACGAAGCGTACCTTTTCCGCATCGCCGAACACGGCCGCCGCGACGGCACGGCACATCTCGGCATCGAAGCCCTGCATGCGCCCCTGGCTGTCCGGCAGCGACATGCCCGCCACCTGTCCGGAAACACCGCAGCGTACGAGGCCGTTACGGCGAACCGCATCAAGCGTAGGGCCGGCAAGGGCCGGCAAGGCGAACAGACAGGCGAGCACGCCCAGACGCATGGCTCTCAATTGCAAAGACTCCCAGATTAGGTGACCGGCGCGGCTAGAACCGTCTTGACGCGGCATCATCCGCCGCGTCCGATCCCGCTTCAATGCGAACGATCGTTCTTGGCGCCGGCGTGGTCGGCGTCTGTGCCGCCTATTTCCTCCACCGCGCCGGTCACGAGGTGACCGTCGTGGAACGTCGCGACGCGGCTGGTGATGGAACCTCCTGGGGCAATGGCGCACTGCTGCACCCCTGCTCCATCCAGCCCTGGGCCGCCCCCGGCACGCTGCGCAAGCTGCTGCGCTGGATGGGGCAGGAGGACGCACCGATGCTGCTGCGTCCGCGTGCCATCCCCCGCATCCTTCCCTGGGGCCTGTCCTTCCTGCGCAACTGCTCCGTCTCCCGGATGGAAGCGACCACGCTCCACAATCTGGCACTCGCGCTGGAGACTCGGGAGGCGATGGCGGCGATCCGGGAGGAGACGGGGATCGCTTATGACTATGTTGCCTCCCGCGCCATCATGCCGTGGAGCACGATCGCGCTCCGCGACGAGGACGCGGCGGCGCACGGCTTCATGACGGCAGGCGGCCTCAAGATCGAGAAGCTCGACCGCGCGCAGGTCGAAGCCCTCGATCCCGCCTTTTCCGCCATCCCGGAAAGCAAGCTCGCCGGCGCGGTGCATTTCCCGCAGACCGACATCGGCGACTGCCCATCCTTCGCCAAGGGCCTCGCGGCCTGGCTTGCCGCCCGCGGCGTGACCTTCCGCTATGGCACCACGGCGTTGGGGGTCGAGTTGGCCTCGGGGCGCGTGGCGGGGGTGCGCGTCCCGGACGGGGTGCTCCCGGCGGACAACGTGGTGATGGCGCTGGCCAGCGACTCGAAAGGGTTGCTCGCGCCACTCGGCGTCCGGCTGAACGTGCTGCCGGTGAAGGGTGTGTCCTTCACCTTCCCGCGCGAAGCCTGGCCTGACGCACCGCGCTGGGCCGTGATGGACCATGAACGCAACTACGCCCTGACGCCGGTGGGCGACCGCATCCGACTGGTCGGGTCGGCCGAGATCGGATTCGTCGAGGAAGGGCCCACGCCGACGCGCCTCGATGCGGTGCTGCGCCGGGCGGCCGAGCTGTTCCCCGCCGTCACCGAGGCGGTGCGCCACCCCGCCACCGTCCGCTGGTCCGGCTTCCGTCCGGTGATGCCGGATGGCCGCCCGGTGATCGGACCGACCCGTATCCCCGGATTGTGGCTCGACACCGGACACGGCCACATGGGCTGGACACTGGGGGCGGGATCCGGCCGCCGCCTCGCCGAACAGATTGGAGGCGCCAACATGGCGCGTGCCGCATGATCCAGACACCCCCCGCCTATCCCGGCATGCGCGAGGAGGAGGTCGAGACCCCCGCCCTGCTGCTCGACCTCGACGCGTTCGAGCACAATCTCGACACCATGGCCGCCGCCCTGGCCCCCACCGGCGCGAAGCTGCGGGCACACGCCAAGACGCACAAATCCGCCGTGATCGCGCGGCTGCAGATGACGCGGGCCGGTGCGATCGGCCAGTGCGTGCAGAAGGTGGGTGAGGCCGAGGCCCTGGCCTGGGGCGGCATTCCCGACATCCTGTTGAGCAACCAGACGGTGGGCGCGGGCAAGGTCGCACGCCTCGTGGCGCTGTCCGGGATCGCCAGGGTCGCGCTCTGCGCTGACGACCCCGCCCATGTGACCGCCGCCGAGGCAGCAGCCGAAGCCGCCGGCAAACGGCTCCCCGTTCTGGTCGAGATCGATGTCGGCGCGGCCCGCTGCGGCGTCGCGCCGGGGCCGGATGCGGTGGCGCTGGCACAGCGCATCGCCGCCTCGCCGCACCTGATCTTCGGCGGGCTCCAGGCCTATCACGGCAGCGCCCAGCACAAGCGCACGCCGGAGGAGCGCCGCACCGCGATCGCATCGGCGAGCGACGGGGTGCGCCGGACCCTGGAGCAGTTGCGCCAGCAGGGCCTGGACTGCCCCATCGTGGGCGGAGCCGGCACCGGCACCTTCCCGCTGGAGGCGGCGAGCGGCCTGTACACCGAGATCCAGGCCGGGTCGTTCGTGTTCATGGACGCCGACTACGCCCGCAACGAGGCCCCTCCCCCATTCCGGCAGTCGCTGTTCGTGCTGGCGACGGTGATGAGCACCGCGATTCCCGGCGTCGCGGTACTGGACGCGGGCCACAAGGCCGTCCCGACGGATAGCGGCCTGCCGCTGGTCGCCGGCCGCCCGGACCTGCGCGCGGTGTCGCTTTCGGACGAGCACTGCAAGCTGGCCGTGGCGCCGGAGACGACCAAGCCGAGGCTTGGGGAAAAGCTGCGGCTGGTCCCGGGTCACTGCGACCCCACGGTGGACCGCTACGACTGGTATGTCGGCGTGCGCCGCGGCCGGGTCGAATGCGTCTGGCCGATCGCCGCGCGGGGGGCGATGCAGTAGCCGGACGCGCCGCGGCTACCGGCTCGCCATGCCCCGCGGAGCCTCGGGGCGGATGACGATGCAGGCCCGCTTGTTGCGTTTTGCCTGCGCGCAGGCGCGCGTGGCTTCCGCCTGGGTCAGGCCCGTGACCTGTGCACGGTAATGGGTGCGGTTGCGGATACGGACATCCTCCACCCGGACGGAACTTGCGGGCTCCCCGATCCGGCGCGCCGCCGCGGTCGCCGCCGACCGGGCCACGCGGGGGGTGGCGAAGGCGCCGACCTGGATAGACCAGGGCAGGCGCATCCGGGCCGAAACCGGAGCCACCCGGCGGGACGAGGATGAGGCGGCCGTGCGGCCCAGGGCCGAGGCGGCTTCGGCGCTGGACACCAGGGCCGGCATCCGCACGCCGGACCGGGATGCGAGCATGGGGGCATCGGTATTCTCGAAGCCCTGATCGAGCAGCGCCATCATGTGCCTGTCCCGCTCGACGGCCGTGTCGCCGCCCATGACGACACCGATCAGCCGGACATTGCCGCGCACCGCGCTCGCCACAAGGTTGAAGCCCGAGTCATTCGTATAGCCGGTCTTGATCCCGTCAGCGCCGTCGTAGCTGGTCAGGATATGGTTGTGGTTCGGCAGGGTCCGCCGTCCGAAATGGAAGGAGGGCGTGGAGAACAGCGCGTACTCGCCCGGGAAATCCAGCACCAGGCGCCGCCCAAGCACCGCCATGTCCCGCGCGGTGGTCATCTGCTTGGGATCCGGCCAGCCGGAAGCATTGCGAAACACGGTATGGGTCATGCCAAGCGACCGCGCGCGGAGCGTCATCATCTGCGCGAAACGCGTCTCGGTCCCTCCGAGGAGTTCGCCGAGGGCCGCGGCGACGTCGTTGGCCGATTTGGTGATCAGCGCCAGGATCGCCTGCTGCACCGTGATCCGCGTACCGGGCACGAGACCGAGCTTCGACGGCTGCATCGACGCGGCATGCGCCGAGACCGGCACGGCCTGCTGGCGCGTGATCCTGCCTTCCTGCAATGCCTCGAATGTCAGGTAGAGCGTCATCATCTTGGTGAGGCTCGCCGGGAAACGCGGCTGGTCCGCCGCCACCGCGGACAGGACCCTGCCGGTCTGCGCCTCGACGACGATCGAGGCGTAGCGATCGGATCCGATCTGGGCGACTGCCAGGGACGGCAGGAATCCGAGCAGAAGAGTCAGCATTCCGCCGAGGCGACGCAATGTGTGGATGGCAGACATGCGACCTGATCCAATGAGACGTGCCGGACCTTAAGGGGAGCGCTGACGTCAGGTCCAGAAGAAAATAGCCTTCACCAGAGGCTTATGAAATGAACTTCATGCATCCCGAATGAGGGGCCGCATATGCCGCTCATGACCTGGAGGAGCACCCCGCACCGGGCATTGTGCAGCGCAGCAAATTCCCTTGACTCCGCAACGGACGCCGCCTAGATCGGCCGTGCTGCATCGCAGCAAAGATTTATGGGTCGCCGGCGCTGGGCCCAACCCCCGAGGGAGACACGGAATGACCACGAAGGCGAAGGCGACCGAGACGGTCGCGGCGGCAAAGGCGATCGCGGACGAAGGGTTCGCCAACGCCCAGAAGGGTTTCGAGCAGGCCCAGGCCGCGCTGCAGGAGAACATCGCCAAGGCCGTGAAGGCGGCCGAGGAATTCGTTGCCTTCGGCCAGGGCAATGTCGAGGCGTTCGTGCGCGCCGGACAGATCTGGGCCGCAGGCGTGCAGGACCTGGGCAAGGCCATGGTCGCCACCACCCAGGCCTCGGTCGATGAGAGCGTGGCGAACGCCAAGGCGCTGGCCGGGGTGAAGTCGGTCAAGGAAGCGGTGGACCTGCAGACCCAGTTCCTGAAGGTGGCGCTGGAGAAGGCCGTTTCCGAGAGCCAGAAGCTCAGCGAGACGGTTTACAAGCTGGCCGAGCAGACCGCCGCCCCGATCACCGCGCGGGCGCAGTTCGCGGTCGAGAAGTTCTCCAAGGCCGCCTGATCCATGGAATGAGGCGGCCCCGCCGCCCCATCGCGACTCGGAAAGGGGTTCCGCCTGCGGAACCCCTTTCGCTTTTCCGCGTGAGGACCGCACGCCAGTCTTTTCCGGGCGGGCGGCGTTCCGATATGGTGGACTTTCCAGTGGACTCGAAGCGGATGGCCGACGAACGGCACGACAACAAGGATGGCGGCAACGACCGGGGCGATGGCGGACGCGGCACGGACACGCCGACGACCGGCGTCGTCGTCAAGACACGCCCCCGGACGAAGAAGCCGGCCATGTACAAGGTCTTGATGCTGAACGACGATTACACCCCGATGGAGTTCGTCGTTCACGTCCTGGAACGTTTCTTCCAGAAATCGCGGGAGGAAGCGACGCGGATCATGCTGCATGTGCATCGCCGCGGGGTCGGCGTTTGCGGCGTGTTCACCTACGAGGTGGCTGAAACGAAGGTGACCCAGGTCATGGACCTTGCGCGCCAGAACCAGCATCCTCTGCAATGCACAATCGAGAAAGAATGATGAGCCGGACGCTGCCGGCATACCACATGATGATGACATTTCCGCCGGGAACGGACTGACCGCCCAGGCGCGCGAACAGGAGCACCAAGCCCGCCGATGCTGTCACGCAACCTCGAACAGACGCTCCACCGCGCACTCTCCCTCGCCAGCGAGCGCCGCCACGAATACGCCACGTTGGAGCATCTGCTGCTCGCACTGGCCGATGATTCCGATGCCGCCACCGTGCTGCGGGCCTGCGGTGTCGATCTCGACAAGCTTCGCAAGGATGTCGCCGAGTTTCTGGACAAGGACATGTCCGGACTGGTCACCGAACGGTCCGGCGATCCGAAGCCGACCGCCGGCTTCCAGCGCGTGGTCCAGCGCGCGGCAATCCATGTCCAATCCTCCGGCCGCGACGAGGTGACGGGGGCCAACGTCCTCGTCGCCCTGTTCAGCGAGCGGGAGAGCCATGCCGTCTACTTCCTGCAGTTGCAGGACATGACGCGGCTGGACGCAGTGAACTTCATCAGCCACGGCATCGCCAAGGCACCGGGCCGCTCCACGACGCGCCCGGCGCAGGGCGCGCCCAGTGCGGGCGAAGCCGAGGGCGAGCCGCGCGAGGAGAAGCCCCAGGGCCGGAACCGCGGCCAGGACGCGCTTGGCAACTACTGCGTCAACCTCAACAAGAAGGCGATGCAGGGCAAGATCGACCCGCTGATCGGCCGCGAGGCCGAGATCGAGCGGACGATCCAGATCCTCTGCCGCCGCACCAAGAACAACCCGCTCTATGTGGGTGATCCCGGCGTGGGCAAGACCGCGATCGCCGAGGGTCTGGCAAAGCGCATCGTCGAAGGCGATGTGCCCGAGGTGCTGGCCAAGTCCACGATCTACGCGCTCGACATGGGCTCCCTGCTCGCCGGCACCCGCTACCGCGGCGATTTCGAGGAGCGGCTGAAGGCCGTGGTCAACGAGCTTGAGCAGCAGCCCGGCTCGATCCTGTTCATCGACGAGATCCATACCGTGATCGGTGCGGGGGCGACCTCGGGCGGGGCGATGGATGCGTCCAATCTGCTGAAGCCTGCGCTCGCCCAGGGCACGCTGCGCTGCATCGGGTCCACGACCTACAAGGAATACCGCAACTACTTCGAGAAGGACCGCGCGCTCGTCCGCCGCTTCCAGAAGATCGACGTGAACGAGCCGTCGGTCGAGGACGCGGTGAAGATCCTCACCGGGCTCAAGACCAACTACGAGAAGCACCACAAGGTCCGCTACACGCCGGAAGCGATCCGCGCGGCGGTGGAACTCGCGGCGAAGTACATTCACGACCGCAAGCTGCCGGACAAGGCGATCGACGTGATCGACGAGGTCGGTGCGTCGCGGATGCTCCAGCCCGAGCACAAGCGCCGCAAGACGGTGACGCTGCGCGACGTGGAGGAGATCGTTGCCAAGATCGCGCGCATCCCCCCCAAGAGCGTTTCCACCGACGACAAGGAGACGCTGCGCAATCTCGAACGCGACCTCAAGGCACTGGTCTTCGGCCAGGACGGGGCGATCACCGCGCTGTCGGCTGCGATCAAGCTGTCCCGCGCGGGGCTGCGCGATCCGGAGAAGCCGATCGGCAACTACCTGTTCTCCGGCCCGACCGGCGTCGGCAAGACGGAGGTTGCCCGCCAGCTTGCCAAGACGCTGGGCATCGAGCTGATCCGCTTCGACATGTCCGAGTACATGGAGCGGCATTCGGTCAGCCGGCTGATCGGCGCGCCCCCGGGCTATGTCGGCTTCGACCAGGGCGGGCTGCTGACGGACGCGATCGACCAGCATCCGCATGCGGTGCTGCTGCTGGACGAGATCGAGAAGGCCCACCCGGACCTGTTCAACATCCTGCTGCAGGTGATGGACCACGGGAAGCTGACCGACCACAACGGCAAGACGGTCGATTTCCGCAACGTCATCCTGATCATGACGACGAATGCGGGGGCCGCCGACATGGCCAAGCCCGCCATCGGCTTCGAGCGGGAGGTCCGCGTGGGTGAGGACGAGGACGCGGTCAAGCGCATGTTCACGCCCGAGTTCCGCAACCGGCTCGACGCGGTGATCCCCTTCGCCGGCCTGACGCCCGAGATCGTGGCCCAGGTGGTCGAGAAGTTCGTCATGCAGCTTGAGGCGCAGCTTGCCGACCGCAACGTGACGATCGAGCTGTCCTCGGCCGCCAAGGAGTGGCTGGCGGAGAAGGGTTACGACCGGCTTTACGGCGCGCGGCCGCTGGCCCGCGTGATCCAGGAGCACATCAAGAAGCCGCTGGCCGACGAACTGCTGTTCGGCAAGCTCGCCAAGGGCGGTGCGGTGAAGGTGACGCTGAAGGACGGGGAACTGGCCTTCGATGTGGTCGAAGCCGCCCCGCCTGCCCTGCCGAAACCGGAAGGCGAAGGCGAGTCCGAACGCGAGCCCGAGATCGCGGACTGATCCTGGCCAGGCCCTGCCATCCGGCAGGGCCTGCTGCCATGCAGGGCGTTCATTGCGCCCCTCCATGACGAAGAATTAACGCCATATTAAGGGTGAAAGGGGGCCTCCCCTTCGCCCTTGCGCTGCCTGCCATACCCACCAATGGCCGGCCCCGAGCGCCGTTTCAGGCGCCAAATCCGCCCTTCACGCCAGCACGAACGCGACTTTCATCCAACCATCAACGAACGGCCATCTGCGCGCCAAGTAATAATTCTAACAGCCTTTTGATGCTCCGGACTCAGGAACGTGGAGGGGGCGCAGGCGGCAAGGTCGTCGGCATGCGCCGGGCAGATGCGTTCCGGGACCACCTCAGCACGAAAGGGCTGTCATGATCGGGACCCTCATTCCTCCTGGCCGCGGAAGGCACGCGGCCGGGGCCAGGCTTGCCGGCCTTCTCTTCCTCGCCGCCGCGTGCCTCGGCACGGCCGCGCGGGCGGAGCCGATCCGGGGCGCCGGTTCGACCTTCGCCGCCCCGATCATCGACCAGTGGTCCCGCGCCTATGAGGCGGCACGCACGGATGGCGGCGACTACACCTCGCCGGACTGGAAGGTCGATTACGAACCGGTCGGCTCGCTGGCCGGCATCATGCGCCTCGGCCAGCCGGACATGGACTTCGCCGCCACCGACGCGCCGCTGCCGCCGGAGGAAGTGGCGCGGCGCGGCTGGGTACAATTCCCGGTCGTCATGGGCGGCATCGTCGCGGTCGCCAACATCGACGCGGCCCGGGACGGCGCGTTGCGCCTGTCGGGCGCGGTGCTGGCCGACATCTATCTGGGCAAGGTCCGCACCTGGTCCGACCCTGCCGTCAAGGCGCTGAACCCCGACATCGCCCTGCCCGACGCGGCCATCCAAGTCCTGCACCGCCAGGACGGATCCGGCTCGACCTTCACCTTCGCGCGCTATCTGTCCAGGTCCAGCCCCGAATGGCGGGAGAAACTGGGCGCGGACACGCTGATCGCCTGGCCAGTCGGAAGCAGCGCCAAGGGCACGGGCGGGCTGGCCGCGCTGACGGCGGCGACCCGCAACAGCATCGCCTATCTGGAATACGGCCAGGCGGTCCGTGCCGGGCTGCCGCTCGTGTCGCTGCAGAACCAGGCGGGCGCCTTCGTCCGTCCGGAGCCGGCATCCTTCCGGGCCGGCCTCGCCGCGATCGACTGGAGAGGTGAGCGCCACTTCCACACCGACGCCGCCAACCTTCCCGGTGCCGGGGCCTATCCCGTGGCGGCCGTCACCTATGTCGTGCTGCCCAAGAATCTCGGGCCGCAACGCAGCAACCGCGTGCTCGACCTGTTCGGTCTCGCCTTCCGCCACGGCGCGGCGGAGGCCACGGCCCGCGGCTACATCCCCATCTCGCCGGACCTCGCCGGCAAGATCGAAGCTTACTGGGCGAAAAGCTTCGGCCGGACCGGCAACTGAGCGCCTTCAGACCCGCCCCTTCCCTGGATCGGACCCGATCGTGCAAATCGACATCTTCAAGGACATCCTCGTGCCGGTCATCGGCGGCCTGGGCATCTTCATGCTCGGCCTCGAATTCATGGCCAACGGCATCCAGGCGCTTTCCGTCAACCGCATGCGCCAGTTCCTCGCCAAGGCGGCCGGAACCCCGGCCAAGGGCGTCGTCGCCGGCACGCTCATTACCGGCGTCATCCAGTCGTCCACCGCGATGACGGTGATGGTCGTCGGCCTCGTCAATGCCGGCGTCGTGGGGCTGCGTCCGGCCATCAGCGTGATCATGGGCGCCAACATCGGCACCACGCTCGGCAACGGGCTCATCGCGCTGCCGCTCGGCCCGCTCGGCCTGATCCTCGGCGGTATCTTCGCCCTGGTCTACTGCTTCGCCAAGAGCGAGAAGGTCCGCAACATCGCCCTGTCCTGCATGGGCTTCGCGCTGATCTTCTACGGCCTGAACCTGATGACCGGCGGCCTGCGCCCCCTGCGCAACATGCCGGAGGTGATGGAACTGCTGCAGACGCTGACGGCGGACAGCTACTTCGCCGTCATCAAATGCGTGCTCATCGCGGCCGGCGTCACCGCCATGATCCACTCCTCCTCCGCCACCATCGGCATCGTCATGGGCCTGGGTGCGGCGGGCATCCTGGACTGGAAGACGGCGGTCGCCTTCTCGCTCGGCGCCGACCTGGGCACCACCATCACCTCGTGGATGGCCTCGCTCAACCTGTCGAAGAACGCCAAGCGCGCCGCCTACGCGCACATCTCCTTTAACATCGTCGGCGTGTGCATCACCGTCCCGCTGTTCTTCGTCTCGATCGAGGTGCTGCGCTGGGCGATGCAGTGGTTCGGCGGCGATCCCGCCGTGCCGGTGATGGTCGACGGCAAGGAGACATTCCCGCTCGTGCCCGTGGCGGTCGGCCTCTATTCCACCGTCTTCAACATCTTCAACACCGCCGTTCTGTTCCCCTTCGTGGGCGTGTTCGAACGCGTGCTGTCGCGCGTCGGCCGCACCGAGGCGGAGGATATCGAGGACTACTCGATGCCGAAATTCCTCGACCGCGAACTCGCCAAGGACTTCGCCAAGGCGGTGCCGGCCATCCAGCAGGAAACCGGCCGCCACCTTCAGGCCGGCGCGCTGTTCCTGGGCATCGCCCGCGGCGACAGCAAGGCGCCGTCCGATCCGGGCGAGCATTACCTGGCGACCGACATCCTCAGCCGCGACATCCGCTCCTACACCGCGTCGCTGATGAAGGCGGACCTGCCCTATGAGCAGCTCGACCTGATCGCGAGCCTGATCGAGGAAGCCGACTTCACCGCGGCACTGACCGAATCGCTCCACCAGGTGGCGCGCCGCGTGAAGCGCGAGAAGTTCGGCCCCCACGCCCAGGCGATCGTCGATGCGGCGCTCGGCCGGCTGGACGCCTCCATGCGCGCCATCCTGCCCGACTACGGCATCGCCGACCCGCAGATGCCGGCCGGCCACGTGACGCATCCGGAGATCGAGGAGTTGCGCGCCCAGACCCTCGCGCTCGGCCCCGATGCCGGGGCGGGCGAACGCGGCACGATCCTCGCCCTGCTCGGTTCGATCGAGCGCGCGGAGCTGCTGATCCAGCGCATCGACGCCGAACGCCGGTCGGTGAACCGGCAGGGCGTGGTGGCCCGCGCGGCGGCACGGCAGGCCAGCCCCGCCCCGTCGCCGGAGCCGGGCGGGCTGAGCCCCGTCCCGGCCGAGTAAGCCAGCTTCCGACCGGGGCGCATCGCCGCACGCGGTGCGCCCCCTCATGCGGCGACTGGCGGAATGCCTTCCGCCCGCGCCAAACTCCGCAAATACCGGACTTCGACGGCACCCACTCTCCCGCAGGGATCCGCCATGAGTGTCGGCCTGATCGCGCTGCTCGACGACATTGCCGCCCTGGCCAAGGTCGCGGCCGCCTCGCTCGACGATGTGGCGACCCAGGCGGCGCAGGCCGGCACCAAGGCCGCGGGCGTGGTCATCGACGATGCCGCCGTCACGCCCCGCTACGTCACCGGCTTCTCGCCAGCGCGCGAGGTGCCGATCATCGCCCGGATCGCGATGGGATCGCTGCGGAACAAGCTGCTGTTCCTGCTGCCCGCCGCCATGGCGCTGAGCCTTGTCGCGCCGTGGACCATCGTGCCGCTGCTCATGCTCGGCGGCCTTTATCTCTGCTACGAAGGTGTCGAGAAGCTCTTCGAACTCATCTTCCCGCACGCCGCGCACACGCACGAAGCCGAGCTGGAGCCGATCGCGCTCGACGGCAAATCCTTCGAGGACCAGAAGGTCGCGGGCGCGATCCGCACCGACTTCATCCTGTCCGCTGAGATCATGACCATCACCCTCGGCTCGGTCCCCGATGCCGGGCTGGTGACGCAGGCGCTGGTCCTGGCCAGTGTCGGCATCGCCATCACCGCCGCGGTCTATGGCGTGGTCGCGCTGATCGTGAAGGCGGACGATTTCGGGTTGATGCTGGCCCGCTCCACCTCCGCCTCGCCGTTGGGTGTGTCGCGGCGCGTGGTCGGCCGGGCGCTTGTCCAGGGCATGCCTTACTTCCTGAAGCTGCTCGGCATGGTGGGGACGGCCGCGATGATCTGGGTCGGCGGCGGCATCATCCTGCACGGCTTCGCGGAGTACGGGTACGGGGGGCTGAGCCATCTCCTCCACGACGCCGGCGCGGCGGTCGCGCAGACGGTTCCCATGGCCGCCTCGTTCTTCGCCTGGCTGGTCGAGGCCGCGGGCGCGGGGCTGGCCGGCATCGCGATCGGCGCGATCACCATCCCCGCCCTGAGCCATGGCGTGTCGCCGCTCTGGGGCTGGATCAGGTCACGCCTGGGCTTCCGGAAACCTGCGTAGCGCATCCCTTCATGCGAACGCCGCGAACGGGTTGACCCGATGTGCGGCCAGCACCGCCCAGGCGGTGGGCGCCAGATGCGGCAGGCGTGGATAGCGGAAATCGTCGGCGGCCGCCGGGTCGATTCCGGTGGAGAGGCCGGTGGTCAGGCTTGCCACATCGGTCGCATAGAGCAGGCCGGACGGCGCGCGCCGGCGGATGAGGAGCACACCGAACCGCGCCGCGGCCGCATCCTCATGCGCCTGCCTCAGGGCCAGGGCGGCGAAGGCCGTGCCCTCGGTCCAGGCGCCGTCGCGATCGTCATTGAAGTCGAGGCCGCCGCCTGCCGCATGATGCGTCATCACCCAGTCGAGCACACCGCGCCGCTCGCCTGGCACACCGCGCGCAATCAGCGGCCACAGATTGGCGTCCAGCATCGAGGCGCGGTTAGGTGCGCCGTCGGGCGTGAGGCCGGCCAGATAGCGCCCGTCACGCGCGTCCCACATGGAGTCCACGAATGCGGCGGCGTGTGATGCGGCGGCGCGCCGGCCCAGCCGGGCGAAGGCCGCTTCCAGATCGATGTTATGCTCGGTGGAAACCCAGGTGAGCGGATCGGGGTTCGGCTCGTGCCCGATCGTACCGCCGCGATACCCGCGCGGCGCGCGCTGCGTGGCCTCGATCCAATCGGCGGCACGCCCGGCGGCGGCGCGGTAACGCGGATCGCGCGTGGCCTCGGCCAGCGCCAGCCACAGCAGCATCGCCCAGGCCACGACCCCGGTCGCACTGCCCACCTGATAGCGATCCTCCACCCACCTTCCGGACGCGGCATCCCACCAGCCGGGCAGGCGCGCGGTTGCCGGACCCGCGGCATAGGCATTGCGCAGCCGCCCGTCCTGCCAATGCCGGTCCTTCTCCTGGCACAACATCAGCGCCGCACCGATGCGCTGGGCCGCGGACGCATCGCCGACAGCGAGCAAAGCGAGCCCGGCCAGCGCGTTGTCATAGACATAGGCGGCGTCGCGCTGGGTGCGGGCGAAATCGCCCATGCCCTCGACATCCCATGACCGCAGCAGGCACGGCGCATCGCCTTCAGGCATACGGCGGCGGATCGCCTGCACACAGTTCGCCGCGAACGCGGTCCAGGAGAATGGCGCGATCCCGCCCTGTGCGGCGCCGCCGGCCATCGCGGCCGTCATGAGAAGGGAGCGACGAAGCATGCGACATGCATCGCCCCGTCCCCGCCCGCGTTCAACTCGGAATGTGTGCCGCGATCGCCGCGCACGATATGCTGCACTGCAACAATTCGTGTTGCATCGCCGCGGTAAGGGCAGCTTATATGCCCTTTCCCATGTCCCCCTCTCCTCCTGCCCGCGCTGCCGGCATCGCCTTCATGGCGGCGCTCAGCGTGCTGATGGCGTTCGGGCCCATGTCCACAGACATGTACCTGCCCGCCCTGCCCCGCATGGCCGAAGTACTGGGCAGCACGCCCGCCCGGCTCCAGCTCACGGTCTCCTCCTTCCTGGTCGGGTTCGGCCTGGGCCAGCTCATCTGGGGGCCGCTCGGCGACCGGTTCGGGCGCAAGGTGCCGGTGGTCGGCGGCATCTGCCTCTACCTCGTCGCCACGGTCGGCTGCGCGGTGGGCACTTCCCTCGCCGAGGTCGTGGTCTGGCGCGTGCTCCAGGCGCTTGGCGCCTGCGCGGGCCCTGTCCTGGCGCGCGCCATGGTCCGCGACGTGTACGGGCGCGAACAGGGGGCCCGTGCGCTGTCCACGCTGATGCTGGTGATGTCGGTCGCCCCCCTCATCGCGCCGCTGCTGGGCGGGCAGATGCTGCTGTGGTTCGACTGGCGCGCGATCTTCTGGCTCCAGGCGGGCTTCGGCGCCCTGGCCCTGCTCAGCGTCACCCGGCTGAAGGACACGCTGCCTGTCGCCTCCCGCGCCACGCTGCATCCGCATCACGTGCTGCATGCCTATCTCGACATGCTGACCAGCCGGCGTTTCCTGCTGCCCGCGCTGACGGGCGGGTTCTTCTATGTCGGTGTATTCAGCTACGTCGCCGGCACGCCGTTCGCCTACGTGGTCTACCACCACGTCGCGCCGGAGCTGTACGGATTGCTGTTCGCGATCGGCATCTGCGGCATGACGGCGATGAACGTCGTCAACCGCGCCATGGTGCCGCGCTACGGATCGGAACGGATGCAGCAGATCGGCAGCATCGTCGCGCTGCTGTCGGGCGCCGCGACGGCGCTGACGGCCTCGACCGACTGGGGCGGATTGCCGGGGCTGGTCGCGCCGCTGCTGGTCTATATCGCGATGCTCGGCCTGATCAGCGCCAATGCGCTGTCCGGCGCGATGGCCGCGTTCCCGCAGCGCGCCGGCGCGGCCTCGGCGCTCGCGGGTTGCCTGCAATTCTGCTTCGGTGCGTTCGGCAGCGCCATCGTGGCCTGGCTCGCCGACGGCACGCCGGGACCGATGGGCTGGGTGATCGCGGTCAGCGGCGTGCTGACCTGCGTGAGCACGCTGCTGCTGCGCCCGCGCGGACCGGTTCCGGCCGAACCGGCCGCCCGCGCGACCGAAACCGTGCGCGCCGCGGAGGAATCCGGCCGGGCAGCGCCCGCGCCCTGATCCGCGCTATCTGCCGCCGTTCGCCTTGACGATCGGCGCGACGAACTGCGGCTCCGTATCCCAGGGAAACAGGATCCACGTGTCCTGCGACACCTCGGTGATGAAGGTATCGACCAGCGGCCGCCCCTTGGGCTTGGCGTAGATCGTCGCGAAATGCGCCTTGGGCAGCAGGCCGCGCACCACGCGTGCGGTCGTGCCCGTGTCCACCAGATCATCCACCAGCAGCCAGCCCTCGCCATCGCCCGCAGCCTCTGGCGGCTTGATGATGCGGGGGGGCAGCTGCGCCTCCTCCTCGTAGGTGGCGATGGAGACGCTTTCGATCATGCGGCAATCCAGCTCTCGCGCGATGATCGCCGCCGGGATCAGCCCGCCCCGGGTGATCGCGACGATGCCGCGCCACGGCGCCCTGTCCAGCAGCCGCCATGCCAGCGCCCGTGCGTCGCGGTGAAGCTGATCCCAGGTGACGGTGTAGTAGTGCTGCGCCACTAGAACAGCTTGCCGCCGTCCGGCACCTTCAGGTCCGGACGCACCAGCACCACCGCGCCGTCCGCGTCCGGCATGCCGAGGCACAGAACCTCACTGACGAAGGGGCCGATCTGGCGCGGCGGGAAGTTCACCACCGCGCAGACCTGCCGGCCGATCAGCCGGTCCGGCGTGTAGTGGACGGTGAGCTGGGCCGAGGATTTGCGCACGCCGATCTCCGCCCCGAAATCGATCCACAGCTTGATCGCGGGCTTGCGGGCCTCGGGGAACGGCTTGGCATCCACCACCGTGCCGACGCGGATATCCACGCGCGCGAAGTCGTCCCAGGTGATTGTCGTGCTCATGCACGCAGGATGCAGCCGCGCGATTGCCAAGCCAAGGCCGGCTCCTATGCTCGGCCGGGGTGAGGAGGGCGCATGGCCGATCCGTTCGCGACGTTCCGGCTGGACGGCAAGCGCGCGCTGGTGACGGGCGCGTCCCGCGGCATCGGCCGGGAGGCCGCAAGGACGCTCGCCGCCGCCGGCGCAAGCGTCACGCTGCTGGCGCGCGACGGCCTGGCGCTGGCCGAGGCGGTCGCCGCGATCCGGGCCGAGGGCCATGCCGCCGAAAGCGTCGTCTGCGACGTGACCGACACGAAGGCGATGCGCGCCGCGGTCGCGGCCACCGGCCCCTTCGACATCCTGTTCAACAATGCCGGCGTGAACCGGCCGGTCCCGTTCCTGGACGTGGATGAGGCGACCTTCGATCTGATCATGGACGTGAACGTGCGCGGCGCGTTCATGGTCGCGCAGACCGTGGCGCGCGGCATGGTCGCGGCCGGGAACGGCGGTGTGATCGTCAACGTCTCCTCCCAGATGGGCCATGTCGGCGGCCCCAGCCGCACACCCTACTGCGCGTCCAAGCACGCGGTGGAGGGCATGACCAAGGCCATGGCGCTGGAACTCGCGCCCCACGGCATCCGCGTCGTGGCGATCGCCCCGACCCTGATCGAGACGGACATGGCCCGCACCATGTTCGGCGAGCCTGCAACGCTGGCCGAGGTGAAATCCCGCATCCCGCTGGGCGTGGCCGGCCAGCCAGCGGACGTGGCCGCGGCGCTTCTCTATCTCGTCTCCCCCGCGGCGCGGCTGGTCACGGGGACCAGCCTGCTGGTCGATGGCGGCTGGACCGCGCAGTAGAGACAGGCGCGGACCGGCATCGTAGGCTCGCGCCATGAAAGCGCACACCCTCGATGCTCTGGCCGCGCTGGTGCCCGATGGGGCGTTGCTGGCGCTGCCGCCGGACAATTCACTGTCTCCTGGCGCCTTCGCCCGTGCACTGGCCCGGCGCGGCGTGCATGACCTGCGGCTGGTGGGCGTGCCGGTCGCGGGCTACGCGGCCGACCTGCTGATCGGCGCGGGCTGCGTGGCGGAGATCCAGACCTCCGCCGTGTCGCTGGGCGAGGCCGGATTCGCGCCACGCTTCTCTGCCGCCGTGAAGGCGGGCACGCTGCGTGTCCGGGACGCCACCTGCCCGGCCATCCACACCATGCTGCAGGCGGCTGAGAAGGGTGTGCCATTTATGCCGCTGCGCGGGGTGATCGGCAGCGACATCCTGGCGCACCGGCCGGACTGGCGCGTGATCGACAACCCGATGGCCGATGGCGGTGATCCGATCGTGCTGCTGCCGGCCCTGGTCCCCGACTTCGTCGCCTTCCACGCGGTGATGGCGGACGAGGCGGGGAATGTCTGGGTCGGGCGTCGGCGCGAACTCGCCACGCTCGCACATGCCGCGCGCAATGCCCTGGTGACGGTGGAGCGGCTGGTGAAGGGCGACATGCTGGAGGACGAACGCCTGGCACCCGGCGTGATCAGCGGCACCTATGTCTCGGCGGTCGCGGTGGCCGAACGCGGTGCGTGGCCGATCGCACTGCTCGACGAATACGGGTTCGATGCGGCGCATGTCGCCGAATACGCGCGGCTGGCGCGGACCGAGGACGGGTTCCGCACCTATCTCGACCGCTACGTGCACATGCGCGAAGCGGTGCCCGCCTGATGCCGGCGATCGCTCCGGAGGAACGGCTCGCCGCCACGCTGGCGCGGCTGATCCTGGACCCGTCCGCCCCGCCCGCACGCCATATCGCGGTCGGCGCCGCCTCCCCCATCCCGGCCGCCGCGTGCTGGCTGGTGCGCAAGCTGGGGCACGATGTGCGGCTGTCGCTGCTGCACAAGCGCACCGGCAATCCGTTCAGCGAGGGCTCGCGCGAACTGTTCGACCTGACCGGACAGGGACGGATCGACCTGTTCTTCCTCGGCGGCGGGGAGATCGACGGGCAGGCCAACCTGAACCTGGTCGGCATCGGCGACTGGCCGGGAACCACCGTGCGCTTTCCCGGCAGCTTCGGCAGCGCCTTCATGTACATGATGACGCCGCGCACGATCCTGTTCCGCGAGGAGCACAGCCCGCGTGTGCTGGTGGAGCGCGTGGCCCATATCTCCGCGCCGGGCGTTTCGGCGCCGGGCGTGTACCGGCGCGGCACCGCCCAGGCGCTGGTGACGGGACGGTGCGTGTTCGGCTTCGACCCGGCCCGGACGCGGTTCACGCTGACCAGCGTGCATCCGGGCGAAAGCGTGGAGAGCGTGCGCACGAACACGGGTTTCGCGTTCGACGCGCCGGAGAGCGTGCCGTTCACGCCGGACCCGACGCCGGAGGAATTGGCACTGCTGCGCGGCGCGGTGCGTGCCGAGATGGAGGAGACCTATCCCGAGTTCTGCGCCCGCGTCTGGGAGCGGGAGGCGGCGTAAGCGCGCGCCGCTCCGGCTACGCTATCGTCGCGGGTACTGTTTCCGGGACCGGCCGGATATCGGACACGACCGCGGTTTCCGCGATCGGATCCCAGGCGAGGGCGATTTCCAGCGCGGTCCCGGACGTGCCGCTCCCCGGCACGATGACGGCATCCTGCCGGATGCGTATTCCCCGCTCGTGGATAACGTCCGTGAACCTGGAAATCGCGCGGCCGGACCTCTGGGCGGGCACATACTGCGCCGATATGGCTTCAAGCGCGTCGCTCAAGAGATCCACGTTCATCACCGCACCCAGGCTGCGCCGGGCGGCTGGCAGGAAGTCGATCGCGCCGGCATGGCGTTCGGCGATCTTCCTGGACTGATACTGTTCGGGGGCGGCCATCCCCTGCTCCTGTTCGAGAGTTCCCCGTCGCAGCATGCTGCTCACCTTCTGAAGGCGCGCACGCAGCGCCTCGGCTTCAAGCGCCGCGGTCTCCACCGCTGCGTCGAAGCTCGACGCCCGGGCCTCGTCGGCCACCGCGGCATTCAACGCCTCCTCGATGCGCAGGGACAGGCGCCGCACCTCGGCCTGCAGCAGCTCGATCCGTTCGGCATCGGAGGAAGCCCTGGCCAGGCGTCCCGCCAGTCCCGTTCCGGTCAGCCGTCCCCACAGATTCGAGATCGCGATACGCACCGAAGCGCGTGCGACGCTGGCCGCCGCGGTGAACCGCTGCAACGCCGCCATCGCGTCGCCCGGCCCCGTCGGGCCGGGAAAGGTCGCCGGCAACAGCAGCGGATGGCGGCGATACGCCCCGGCATAGCGATCCAGGTCGGAGCGATACACGCGGGCCGCACCGCCGAACACCGACCATTGCTTGCCGACCTTGGTGGTCAGCGCCTCCGACAGGGCGAAGGGGATCGCCACCACATGCGCGAGACCCAGAAGCTGCGTCGCAGCCTCATCCGGATCGACCAGGGTGCCGCCCCCCTGCCCCGATGCCTCGGACAGCACGACCAGCGGCAGGCGCCGCGCGGACGAATCCATCAGGGCGACCAGGGCCGCGAGATCATCCGGATCGCGCAGCCGCCACGCTGTCGGGGCAAGCGCACGGCCATCGGCCGCAAGCCCGACCCGGCCGGCGATACGCCGCACCGGCTCCGGCAACGCGGGCTGCGGCGCGCCGGGATCGGCGGGGGACGACCACGCGCTCTGCGACAGCAGCACGGCCCGTCCGTCATCCACCGCGAGGGCGAGATCGAGGATCGTCTGCCGCTCCGTCTCCGGCTCCGTTTCCCGCAACCGGAACAGCCACGCGGCCGGATCGGTCGAGGCGACCGCCTCGACGCTCATGCCCTCGCCGACCTCCTTGAACCCGTCGCCGTCCCACACGCTGTCGGGCAGCGCGATCCCGCGCGTGTCGGCGAGCCAGGCCAGAACCTCGTCACGCGCCAGCGCCAGCGCCTCGGCCGGATCGAAGGCGGCCCCGATCTCCGCCTCGACGGAAGCCAGCGTGCCCGCCGTCAGGCGGGGCGGTCCCAGCAGTCCGGAGGGGGTGGGGGTGTTGGCTGCCGGGCCGTGGTTCACGCCGTCATCCAGGTGCGGAAGAAGGCCTCGTTGACCTCGCAGAGCTCCGCGACCGGAATCGCCGCGCCGTCGGGGAGGACAAGACCATCCCCGCCGGAACGCCCGATCCGCTCCGCCGGCACGCCCGCGCGGGCGGCGCGTTCCAGCAGGGCACCGGCTTCGGCCGGGGCGACTGCGACGACGTAGCGGCCCTGGTCCTCTCCGAACCACCACGCATGCGGCGGCAGTCCATCCGGCCCGGCGGTGAGCTGCACGCCCGTGCGAGAGGCCATGGCCATCTCCGCCACGGCCACCAGCAGCCCGCCATCGGACACGTCATGACAGGCAGAGACATGCCCGGCCTCGATCTCGGCGCGGACGAAATCGCCGTTGCGCCGTTCGGCCCGCAGATCGACCGGCGGCGGGGCGCCTTCCTCACGGCCCGCGATCTCGCGCAGCCACAGCGACTGGCCGAGCCAGCCGCGCGCGTCGCCCACCACGATCAGCTCAAAGCCCGGCCGGAGCGAGATGCCGACGGAGGCGGCCGCGTCCGCCAGCACGCCCACGCCGCCGATCGCGGGCGTGGGCAGGATGCCCGTGCCCTCGGTCTCGTTGTACAGGCTGACATTGCCGCTCACGACCGGGAAGTCGAGCACGAGGCAGGCATCGCGCATGCCGCGCACGGCGGATGCGAACTGGCCCATGATCTCCGGCTTCTGCGGGTTGCCGAAATTCATGTTGTCGGTGATGGCGAGCGGCCTGGCGCCGACGGCGGTGATGTTGCGCCATGCCTCGGCCACGGCCTGCCTGCCGCCCTCCTCAGGGTCGGCGGCGCAGTAGCGGGGGGTGCAATCGGTGGTCAGCGCCAGCGCGCGCTTGCTGCCTTCGATCCGCACCACCGCCGAATCCGCCGCCCCCGGCCGCTTCACGGTCTGGCCCAGCACGGTGCTGTCGTACTGGTCCCAGATCCAGGCGCGGGAGGCGAGGTCGGGGCAGCCGACCAGCTTCAGCAGCGCATCCTTCAGCCCCACCGGATCGTCGGGCGGGGCGATGGGGGACGGCTTCGGCGTCTCCTCGATCGGGCGGCGGTAGAGCGGGGCCTTCTCGCTGAGCGGATCGAGCGGGATGTCGGCCTCGACCTTCCCGTTGTGGCGGATAACGATATGGCCGGTGTCGGTCAGCTTTCCGATCACCGCGAAATCCAGCTCCCACTTCTCGAAGATGGCGCGGGCGAGGTCGGTCTTGTCCGGGTGCAGCACCATGAGCATGCGCTCCTGGCTCTCGGACAGCATCATCTCGTAGGCAGTCATGCCGTCCTCGCGCTGCGGCACGGCGTCGAGGTCGAGTTCGATGCCCATGCCCCCCTTCCCCGCCATTTCCACGGAGGAGGAAGTGAGGCCGGCCGCGCCCATGTCCTGGATGGCCACGATGGCGTCGGTCGCCATCAGCTCCATGCAGGCTTCGATCAGCAGCTTCTCGGTGAACGGGTCGCCGATCTGGACGGTGGGGCGCTTCTCCTCGCTGTCGGCGGTGAACTCGGCGGAGGCCATGGTGGCGCCATGGATGCCGTCGCGGCCGGTCTTGGAGCCGACATAGACCACCGGGTTCCCCACGCCCGCGGCGGCGGAATAGAAGATGCGGTCGGCGGGCGCGATGCCCACGGTCATGGCGTTGACCAGCGGGTTGCCGTTGTAGGCGGGGTGGAAATTGACCTCGCCGCCCACGGTCGGCACGCCGACGCAGTTGCCGTAGCCGCCGATGCCGCGCACCACGCCATCCACCACCGCGCGGGTGCGCGGATGCTTGGGGTCGCCGAAGCGCAGCGCGTTCAGGTTCGCCACCGGCCGCGCGCCCATGGTGAACACATCACGCAGGATGCCGCCCACGCCCGTCGCCGCCCCCTGGTAGGGCTCGATGAAGGACGGGTGGTTGTGGCTTTCCATCTTGAACACGGCGGCGAGGCCGTCGCCGATGTCGATGACGCCCGCGTTCTCGCCCGGCCCCTGGATCACCCAGGGTGCGGCGGTCGGCAGTTCCTTCAGCCAGACGCGGGAGGATTTGTAGGAGCAGTGCTCCGACCACATCACGCTGAACACGCCGAGTTCGGTCAGCGTAGGTTCGCGGCCCATGATGGCGAGCACGGTGTCGAACTCGTCAGGGGCGAGGCCGAATTCGGCGGCAAGCTGGCGGGCACGGCCGGCCGGGAGCGGGGCGACGGCATTGGGGGCGAGCGTGTTCACGCGGGGCTTCTAGCACCGGCGGGGCCGCGATGGGGAAGCGGGCGGCGCATTTGCCTTACTATCTTACGATCTTACTATCTTACCGGAGTCCTCTCCGGCCCGCATCCATAAGGCGATCATTCCAAAAGACAAATCACCCATTGCGGTCATCCCGCCGCGGCTCTTGTCATTTAATAGGAAAACAGTCAAGGGCGCTGTCACGCGACCCAAGGCGTCTTGTTGCACCGCAGCGCGATCCCAACCTTTAGCGCGGCTATTCCCTCGCGAGCAGGACACGTCGTCTCAATGCCCTCACTTCTCGACCCGATCACGATCGGCGATCTGCGCCTTCCCAACCGCATCCTGATGGCCCCCCTCACCCGCACGCGCGCGACCGTGCCCGGCCGGGTGCCGAACGCGCTGATGCGCGACCACTACGTCCAACGCGCCTCGGCCGGCGCCATCCTGTCGGAGGCGACCTCCGTCACCCCGATGGGCGTCGGCTATCCGCGCACACCGGGGATCTGGTCGCAGGAGCAGGTGGAGGGCTGGCGGCTGGTCACGGACGGCGTGCATGCGGCCGGTGGCACGATCCTGCTCCAGCTCTGGCATGTGGGCCGCATCTCCGATCCCAGCCACCTGGACGGCGCGCTGCCGGTGGCCCCCAGCGCCATCGCGCCCCAGGGCCATGTCAGCCTGCTGCGGCCCGAGCGCCCCTATGTGACGCCGCGCGCGCTGGAGACCGACGAGATCGCCGGCATCGTCGAGGCCTTCCGCAAGGGGGCCGAGAACGCCAAGGCGGCTGGGTTCGACGGCGTCGAGATCCATGGCGCGAACGGGTACCTGCTGGACCAGTTCCTCCAGGACAGCACCAACAGACGCACCGACCGCTACGGCGGATCGATCGAGAACCGCGCCCGGCTGATGCTGGAGGTGACGGATGCCGTGGTCTCAGTCTGGGGACCGGGCCGTGTGGGCATGCATCTCGCCCCGCGTGCGGATGCGCATGACATGGGCGACAGCGACCTGCCCGCCACGTTCGGCCACGTCGCGCGTGAGCTGGGCAAGCGGAAGATCGCCTTCATCTGCGCGCGGGAATCGGTACAGGCGCCGCGCCTCGGCCCGCAGCTCAAGGCGGCGTTCGGCGGCGTCTATATCGCCAATGAGGGGTTCACGCGCGAAAGCGCGGAGCAGGTGCTGGCAGCGGGCGAGGCGGACGCGGTCGCCTTCGGCAAGCTCTTCATCGCAAACCCCGACCTGCCACGCCGCTTCGCGGCCCGGGCACCGCTCAATCCATGGGACGCAGCGACCTTCTATGGCGAGGGTGCGGCCGGCTATACTGACTATCCCGCCCTGGCCAAAGCGGCCGCGTAGCCATCGCAGGTCTCGGCCGCATCCCGGCCGATGCGGCCGCCTGCCGGGAAGCACGCCGCCGTCGGTGCCGACGTACGCCCGCACGGACGTCCGGCTGCGTGCCGCGGCGTGAGCGCGCTCTTGACAGAACAGCCAAGGCAAGCAGGCTGTCTGCCGAGATGGAACGACAATGATGGCAATCCATCCATTCCGAAACTTTCATGCGGCTTCCTGATCTCGAAGCCTGGGCGGTCTTTGCCCGTGTCGCTCAGGCGGGATCCTTCGCCCGGGCGGCGGAATCCCTGGGCATGTCGCAGCCGACCGTATCCAAGATGGTCGCCCGGCTGGAACAGCGGCTCGGCGTAACGCTGCTGCACCGTACATCGCGGCAGTTCGCCCTGACCCAGACCGGACACGCCGCACGGGATCGCGCCATGCGCATCCTGACCGAAGGCGAGGCGGCCGAGGCAGAGACATCCGCGCAGGCCACAGCACCACGCGGCCTGGTGCGCGTCGCGGCACCGATGTCCTTCGGCGTCACCTATATCGCGCCGATCATCCCCGCGTTCCTTGCCCGCTATCCGGAAGTCGATGTCGAGCTAAACCTGAACGACCAGTTCGTCGATCTCGTCGGCGGCGGCTTCGATCTCGGCGTGCGGATCGCGACGCTTGCGGATTCCTCGCTCCGCGCCCGCAGACTGTGGCGGATACGCCGGCCGCTGGTCGCCTCCCCCGCCTATCTCGCCAAGCATGGCAGCCCGGTCCATCCCCGCGACCTGGAACACCATGCCTGCCTGCTCTATTCGAATCTCGCCTCCTCCTCACCCGCACTCTGGCGCTTCCACCACGCGACGGAGGGTGAATACGCGGTGCAGGTGCCGGGCCGGCTGAAGGCCAACAACGCGGACGCGCTGACCCCTGCCCTGCTGGCGGGAGAGGGCCTGGCGCTGCAGCCCGAATTCATGATCTGGAAGGATCTGGCCACCGGCCGGCTGGTGGAGGTGATGCCGGACTGGCAGATCGTCGAGATCGCGATCCACCTCGTCAGCCCTGCGGGCGGAGCGCGGCCTGTACGTGTCACCGCGCTCATCGATTTCCTCACCCAGGCTCTCAGCAAGGAGCTGTGGACGAGTGAGATCGCGAACGATGCGCCGAAGGAACCGGCGGAAACCGCATAGGGGCCGTGCCCGCCTACCGGATCGGCGGTGCGAACATCAGCCCGCCTTGGGTCCACAGCGCGTTCACGCCCCGTGGCAGCTTCAGGGGGCTGCCCTGACCCAGGTTGCGCTCGAAGATCTCGCCGTAGTTGCCGACCGCCTTGATCGCCCAATAAGCCCAACGGTTGTCGAGGCCGATGAAGTTGCCGTGGTCCCCGGACCGGCCCAGCAGGCGCCGGATCTCCGGATTCTCGCTGGCGAGCATCTGATCGACATTGGCCTGGGTGACGTCGAGCTCCTCGGCGATCAGCAGCGCGAAGAAGGTCCAGCGCACGATGTCGAACCATTGCGGGTCGCCCTTGCGAACGGCAGGCGTGAGCGGCTCCTTGCTGATGATGTCGTTCAGGATGATATGCTCGTCCGGGTTGGGCAGGGCCGTGCGGATGCCGGCAAGCTGGCTGGCATCGGTGCTGTAGGCGTCACAGCGGCCGCTGGCATAGGCGACACGCGTCTCCTGGTTGCTTTCGAACACGACAGGCTGGACCGTGATCTTCTGGGTCCGCGCCCAGTCGGACAAGTTGAGCTCGTTCGTCGTCCCGGAGGTGACGCAGACCGTCGCCCCGTCCAGATCGCGCGCATGCGTCACGTTCAGCGACTTACGCAGCAGGAAACCCTGCCCGTCGTAGAAGTTTGGCGTGGTGAACACGATGCCCGAGGCAGTGTCGCGCCCCTGCGACCAGGTCAGGGTGCGGGACAGCAGGTCCACCTGTCCCGATTGCAGCGCCGGGATACGCGCCGCGCTGTTCAACACCGTCCAGCGCACCTTGTTCGCATCGCCATCGAAGATCGCGGCGGCGACGGCCCGGCAGAAATCGGCGTCGAGGCCACGATAGACGCCCTGGCTGTCCATTGCGCCAAACCCCGGCGAGCCGGGATGGGCGCCGCAATCCAGCGTGCCCTTCTGCCGCACCGCGGCCAGGGTCGGGCCGGGCGCCGTGGGTTCGGCGATCGCGGCACCCGCGACCATGATGAACAGCGCGGACAGAAGGCGTCTTGGCATCGAATCCCCCCGTTATCGTTGGTTGTCCGCAACCCTATCGCACGGAGGATGCATTCACAAACTGCGCCGCTCACCTGCCCGCACAGGTCAGCAGCGGAAGCGCGCGGGCCACGGCGGGGAAGCCGCTGCCCTGTGATGTCAGTTCATCAGAAGAGAATGCCGGCGGCCATGCGGGCCGCCGGCATGCCGGATCAGACCAGCTTGTACTTGATGTAGTGCGGCTCGAGATAATCCTTGATCCCGAGCGAACCGCCCTCGCGCCCCATGCCGCTGTGCTTCACACCGCCGAACGGCGCCTCGGCGGTGGAGATCAGGCAGTCATTCACGCCCACCATGCCGGCCTCAAGCTGCTCGGCCGTCTCGGTCGCGCGCTTGAGGTTGCTGGTGAACAGATAGGCAGCGAGGCCGTAGGGCAGGCTGTTCGCCTTCTTGATGGTCGCGTCGATATCGCTGAACGGCACCAGCGGGGCGACCGGGGCGAAAGGCTCCTCGGTCATGATCCGCGCGTTCTCCGGCACGTCACCGAGCACGGTAGGGGCGAAGAAGAAGCCGCGGTTCTGGCCCGGCACCGCGCCGCCGCCGGCGAGCAGCTTGGCCCCCTTCTCCACCGCGTCGGCCACGAAGGATGCCGCCGCATCGAAACGCTTCTTGCTGGCGACGGGGCCCATCTCCACCCCCGGCTCCAGCCCGTTGCCGACCTTGATCGACTTCGCCACCGCCACGAAGCGATCGGTGAAGGCGTCATAGACCTTCTCGTGCACGAAGAAGCGCGTGGGAGAGACGCAGACCTGGCCGGAATTGCGGAACTTGGCCCGCGCCGCGGCCTCGGCGGCGGCGAGCGGATCGGCGTCGTCGAACACGATCACCGGGGCATGGCCGCCGAGTTCCATCGACACGCGCTTCACGTCATCGGCGGCGAGCTTGAGCAGGTGCTTGCCCACGGGCACGGAGCCGGTGAAGGACACCTTGCGCACGCGCGTGTCCGCGATCAGGTGGCGGCTGACCTCATCCGGGCTGCCGGTGACCATGTTCACCACGCCCGCGGGCACGCCGGCGGCGATGATGGAGTCCAGGATCGCCATGCACGACCCGGGCGCTTCCTCGGCCGGCTTGATCACCACGGTGCAACCGGCGGCGAGCGCGGGGGCGATCTTGCGGGCCGGCAGGAAGCCCGGGAAGTTCCACGGCGTGAAGGCGGCGACCACGCCCACGGGCTGGTACAGCACCACCAGGCGCGCGTCCGGGGTGCGGCCTTCGATGGTCTGGCCGTAGATGCGCTGCGCCTCGCCCGCATACCACTCGAACTGCTCGGCGGAGACGGCGAACTCTCCCTTCGCCTCGGCGAAGGCCTTGCCGATCTCGCGCGACATGATGCGGGCGTAGTTGTCGAGGTTGGCGCGGATATGCGCGGCGATGGCGTGCAGCAGCCGGGCGCGTTCCCAGGGATTGGTTGCGCGCCATTTCGGGAACGCCTCGGCCGCGGCATCGACGGCGGCGGTCAGGTCGGCGGGCGTGGCCTTGGGGATTTCGCCGATCGTCTGTTCGGTCGCGGGATCGATGACGGTGAGCCGCCCGCCCGTCCCCTGCGTCCATTGTCCGCCGATGTAGAGGCCCTTGCCCGCGTAGAGGTCAGCCGGCTGCGTATCCATGCGCGTTCTTCCCTATCCTGTCGGATGTGGGGGCGGACGATGGCGCGGGGCGCAGGCCACCGCAACCCGCCGAGACGGAGATGCGCGAGAGACGGCGCGGATCGTTCTGGGGGCGGATTCGGCTGGTCGGAGTGAGAGGATTCGAACCTCCGGCCCCTGCGTCCCGAACACAGTGCTCTACCAGGCTGAGCTACACTCCGGCCGAGGCGCGGCGTATAGCGACCCGCCCCACTGCCCGCAAGCCACCCTTCACGCCAGCTCCGTCGCGGTCGCCGTCGAGGAGGCCGGCAGGCTGGTCAGACGCGCCAGCGCCGTCTCGGCATCCGGCACCACCTCGAACAGGCGGCGCGTCTCCTCCCGCGCGAAACCCTGCGCGATCGCGGTCTCGAACAGGCCCAGCAGCGCCTTGGCCCAGCCGCCCGCGTCCAGGATCAGGATTGGCTTGTCGTGCAGGCCAAGCTGCCGCCAGGTGATGATCTCAACCGTCTCATCGAACGTGCCGAACCCGCCCGGCAAGGTCAGGAACGCACCGGAAAGCTCCACCATGCGCTGCTTGCGCTGGTGCATCGTGTCCACGACCTCCAGGTCGGTCGCGCCGCGATGGGCCACTTCGCGCTGCATCAGGAAATCGGGGATCACGCCGATCACCTCGCCGCCTGCCTCCATCGCGGCGTCGGCCACCGCGCCCATCAGCCCGATCCGGCCACCGCCGTAGACCAGCCCGAGCTTCGCCCGCGCAAGCCCGGCCCCCACCGCGCGCGCCACCGCGACGTGGTTCGGATCATGGCCCGGCATGGACCCGCAGAAGACGGCGACACGTTGGATTCCGCTCATGCCGGCAAGGCTACCACGCCCGCCGGCCGGGGTGCTGTGCATATCCTGGAGAGAACCATGACACGGCGATTGCAGCGGTCGCCGCCCAGCCCTAGACAACACGCATGCCTGCCGTGCCCGAATCCGGCGAGCGACGGTCGGCACTGCGCCCCGCCCTGCTCGTCCCCATCGGCCTGCTCGCGTTATTGTGCGCGGGCTGGTTCGGCTGGCGCGCCCGGGCGCCGGGGGAGGCTCCGGCTTCGCCGCCGCCCCCTGCCGCGGCGGCATCCTCCGCCCCGCGGGCACCCGTCACGACCGCCACACCGCCTGCCGCTGCGGCTCCGCCCGCGCCGGCGGCGCAGGTGACGGCCACGCCCCCAGACACCCCCGATCCCAGCCCCAGCTTCGACATCGTCCGCGTCAATGACCGGGGCCAGGCCGTGATGGCGGGCCGGGCCGCACCTGGCGCTGAGGTCGTGATCCTCGACGGCGGGCAGGAGATCGCCCGCATCACCGCCAATTCGCGCGGGGAATGGGTCTTTGTCTCGGATACCCCCCTGCCGGCTGGCGGGCGCCAGCTGACCCTTTCCGCCACCAGCAGCGACGGCACTGTCCTGGCAAGCAGCGGGTCCGTCGTACTCATCGTACCAGAGCGGGGCGAGGACATCGCCGGCCGCCCGGCCGAGGCGCCCGCGGAACGCCGGGCGCTGGCCCTGCTCGTCCCCGGTCCGGACGCAGCCCCTCGTGTGCTCCAGACACCCGCCGCAGAGAATGCAGCGGCAACCGCCGGGGATGCCTCCGTCGCGGCCAGCGCGCCCGTCTCGATCCCCGCCGCCCCGGCCCAGGGGGCCCGCCCGCCTCGGGCCGGACAATTGAACCTTGAGATCGTTGACTACGACGACGGCGGCGAGGTGCGCTTCGCCGGAACGGCGCCCGCCAACACGCCGATCCGGGTCTACGTGGACAATGCCCCGGTGGGCGATACCGTCGCCGATGCGGAGGGACGCTGGACCCTGGTGCCGCGGACGCCGGTCGCCCCCGGCACGCACGCGCTGCGGGTGGACCAGATCGCGCCCCAGGGCGGCCGCGTTGCCGCGCGCGTCGAGCTTCCCTTCCAGCGCGCGGACCTGCCGCCCGAAGCTCTGCGCGGGGGCAAGGTCGTGGTGCAGCCGGGGCAGAGCCTGTGGCGCATCGCCCGCGCCTTCTATGGACGCGGCGTGCGTTACACCGTCATCTACCAGGCCAACCGGGACGCGATCCGCGATCCATCCCTGATCTATCCAGGTCAGATATTCGACCTGCCAAGCGCCACGAACTGACCCCATCTGCGTGCCATGTCCCTGTTAGAGACCATCCGGCTGGTCGCAGCACCACCGCATCGTGCCGGCCGCCCCTTCATCGCCGGCGGCATCGCCGCCGCCGCGATTGGCCTGTTCGCCGGCGCGTGGCTGGTCTGGATCGGCCTGATCTTCACGGCGTTCTGCCTCTACTTCTTCCGCGATCCGGAACGGGTGCCCCCCGGCGGCCACGACCTCGTGCTGGCACCCGCCGATGGGCGCGTGCTCTCCGTCGCGCCCGCCCTGCCACCCGTCGAACTGGCGATGGGCGAGGCACCGCGCTGGCGTGTCTCGATCTTCCTGTCGGTGCTCGACGTGCATGTGAACCGCGTGCCGGTCGACGGCACCGTGGCGCGCATCGCCTACCGCCACGGCACCTTCGTGAACGCAGCGCTCGACAAGGCGTCCTCCGACAATGAACGCAACGCCATCGCCATCCGCCTGGATGACGGGCGGGAGGTCGCGGTGGTGCAGATCGCCGGGCTGATCGCGCGCCGCATCCTGTGCGATGTGCACGAAGGCAGCCGCGTCACCGCCGGCGCGCGCTTCGGCATCATCCGCTTCGGCAGCCGCACCGACCTGTACCTGCCCGAAGGCGTCACGCCGCTGGTGGCCGAAGGCCAGACCATGATCGGCGGCGAGACCGTGATCGCGCGGCTCACACTGTCATGAGCGACCGGACCTCCCCCATCCGCCGCCTGCGCAGCCGCTTCCGGCCCCGGCGCCGGCCGCGTTTCCAGGGACCGTCCTTCAACCGGCTGATCCCCAACATCATGACGCTGATCGGGCTGTGCGCCGGCCTCACCTCGATCCGCTTCGCGCTGGAGGAACGGTGGGAGGCGGCAGCCATCGCGATCGTGATCGCAGCCGTGATCGACGGGCTGGACGGGCGCCTCGCCCGGTTGCTGAAGGCGACGTCCCGCTTCGGGGCGGAGTTCGACAGCCTGTCCGATTTCCTCTGCTTCGGCATCGCCCCGGCGCTGCTGATGTATCTGTGGTCCCTGTCGCATGCCGGCCCGTTCGGCTTCGTGCCGTGCATGACCTTCGCGGTCTGCATGGCGTTGCGGCTGGCGCGCTTCAATGCCGCACTCGGATCGGGGCCGCGGCCGGCTTACGCCTACAACTTCTTCGCCGGCGTTCCGGCCCCGGCCGGCGCGGGGCTGGCCCTGTTCCCGATCTTCGCCTGGATCGAGATCAACGGGTACGGCCTGACCACGCTGGCCGCAGCGTTGCGCCACCCGGTCCTGCCGGCGCTGGTGCTGATCGGCACCGCGCTGCTGTGTGTCTCCACCCTGCCGGTCTGGTCGTTCAAGAATTTCAAGGTGCCCACGCATCTGGTGCTGCCGCTGATGCTGGGTGTCGCCGCCTATGTCGCGGTGCTGGTCAGCGAACCCTTCGGTGCCCTGGCCGCCGCCGGGCTGATCTACGCGGCGATGCTGCCCTACGGCGCCCGCAGCTACCGCAGGCTGAAGGCCGAGGCGGACCGCATGATCGCCCCCGAACTGGTCGAGGATCACTCCGCCGCCGTGTGACCTTCCTCACGCCGGCTGAAGGTGCGCAGGGCACAGGATCGCGCTGCCCCCACTTCCCGCCGGACGAAGGATTCGAACGCATGAGCCTGCGGCAACGTTGGTCATCGGTCACTCCCACGGATGTTTCCGCATGGATGTGCCCCGGCACGCTGCCGATGACTGCCGCCGTCGAACGCCTTGGCCCGCCCACCCGGCAGCATATCGCATCGCGGGAAGCCGGCAGGATGCCGTTCGTCACGCTGATCTGGCGCCGCGATTCGCGGCTGCTGGTGGCGCGCTTTGCGGAAGGGTGTCTCGGCGCCTGGGCGGGCTGGTCGTGCGAGGCTGCATCCAACGAAACGGACACGCTGGGCGATGTCATGCTGCGGCCGGGGCGCGACGATGTCGCATCCATGCAGGAGGCGCTGGGCCCCCCGAGCGGCACGGCTGTCGCGCCTTTCGTGCCGGACGGCTGCGCGGGGGCGCTGCTGTGGCTGCGCAGCCTGCCGGGTCCCGGCCGCGCGGTCCTGTCGAGCCTGGCCGCCACCTTCGACCCGGACGGACGGATGCTGGCCTTCTGGCATACGACAAGGCCCGGCGCACGGCGCTGGGATGACGGGCTGAGCGGGCTTGCGAGCTTGCGGCTGGGCATTCCCGTCCGCTGACGCGCGCGTGGCAGCACGAATGCGCCACCAGCGGGAGGCCGCCCTGGATCGCACGCTCGTCTTCGGCTTCCTCCTCGGCATCGCGCTCGGCGCCGCGATCCTCGCATGCGCCCTGCAGCTCCTCGCCGGCTGAATACCCACCGCCGACGTGCCGCGGCATCATGTCATCCGAATGCAACCGGAATCCCGGCCGGCATGACGCGGCCGTGGGCGATGTCACATCGCCCGCATGCCGGGCGTCGCAGCGTACTGCCACACAATGCTTCAGCCCCCGGGAGAGCTTCCATGATCGCGACGATCCGGCCCGTCGCCACGCTGCCGCAGCGCAACGGGGCCCCATGGCGTGGAGGGGGGGTTTCCTGCGATGATGTAACATCGACTCGGCAGGGACCGCCGATGACTGACGCAGCCGCCCCCCAGGCCGCGCCGCTTTCGCAGCGCGCCAAGATATTGTCCGCCAATCCGCTGTTCGCAGCGCTCGACCGGCAGGACATCGAAGCGCTCGCCGCCTTCGCATCGGAACGGCCGATGCGCAAGGATGAGACGCTGTTCCGCCGCGGCGATCCTGGATCGTTCATGATCGCGGTGGTCCAGGGCGAGGTCCGCATCGTGATCCCGTCGGCCGTCGGCAAGGAGCGCATCATCCGGGTGATGGGACCGGGTGACATCCTGGGCGAGTTCGCCCTGCTCGACGGCGCGCCCCGCACCGCGGACGCGATCGCGGTCACCAACGGCCGGCTGCTGGTGCTGGAACGCCGCGACATGCTGCCCCGCCTGCGGCAGAATCCCGACCTCGCACTGCGTGTGATCGAGTTGCTGTGCCGGAAACTGCGCGCAACCTCGCGGCAGGTGGAGGACCTCGTCTTCCACGATGTCGCCACGCGTCTCGCCGCCCAATTGCTCGACCTGACCGCCAATCACCCGCGGCATCTGGTGGACATCACCCAGAAGGAGCTGGGCGCGATGGTCAACGCCACGCGGGAGAGTGTGAACAAGACGCTGCGCGGCTGGGAAACCCAGGGCATCGTGGCGCTCTCCCCCGGCCGCGTGACGGTCAAGGACCCCGACCGCCTCGGCAAGTTCGCCCCCGAGGTCTGAAGCGGCGGCATCCTTCCGCCGCGTTCCCTCCCCCATCGCGTGGGAGAGGGAATCTGGAGTTGCTCGCGACGCGTCAGGCAACGCCGCCGCCGATGTGGCTTCTATACGGCGGCCACGCCGCCGCCGGTCCGCCTTCCATCACTGAACATCACCGCATGCAGTTGCCCCCCGCCCCGGCCGATCCGTTCGGCCGCGAGCGTCATGCGGGCGTTCGGACGCAGACGCAGCCGCGGAATCCACATCCGGTCCGCACGGCTGTCGATCACGGCCATGCCGTCCTCGATGGCGAGAGCGGCCGCGCCCTCGATGTCGGTGCGCAGCCGGACCTGGGCCTCGCCCTTCAGCCGGTCGGCCAATGCCTCGGCCGGGTCGGACCAGGTCTCGCCGACATAGGGGCGGACATTGGCGGCAAGATGCGCGTGCTCGAACAACGCGGCGCACCGCCATGGCAGCGCCCGGACCGGCAGGCGCAACCGGAAGCGCCCGCCCGCCGCGTGGACGAACGCCGCCCCATCCATCGCGCCCGTGCCTTCGATGACGAAGCGCGCCGGAACGCCTTCGGGTGCGACCGGCAGCAGGGCGACGTTGTTGCAGCTCGTCGGCGCGGCGTCGGCGGGTGGCTTGTCGCCTTCACAGGCAGCGACCGCCGTGATGACGACAGGCCCGGCCGCGAGCAGCGGGCGCAGATCGGCCGATACCGTGATCGTACGGCGACCATTCGCGGCGATACGCGCGATCGCCGGCGGCTTGCCGAGTTTTGTCCATCCCGCGGGCAGCCGCCGCGTCACGGGCAGCGGCGCGGCCAGCCCCGCGGGCGCAGCCGCGAGTGTCAGCGTCACATCCCGCGCGGCAGCCCTGCCCCGGTTGCGGATAGTGACCGCGATGCGCACCGGCCCCGCCAGCGGGTCGCCTTCCAGCATCAGGTCGCCGCCGCCCCACGGGGTCTCACTAGGCAGGGGCTCACTGCCATCCGCATCCGTCTCCGTGCGCCGTATCCAGACATCCACCTCCCGCACGGGCGGGACGAGCGCGGCAGGCAGATCGAGCGGCCCGGCGCCGAGATCGCGCGACCAGCGCCGGCCGCGCGGCAGGATCGCCTGCCTGATCTCGGCCCACGTGGCATGGCGCGCGGCTTCGCCCCACTTCTCGAACAGCAGGGCGATGGCGCCCGAGACCAGAGGCGCGGCGTAGCTGGTGCCGGCGCCGTGCGGGCGCCATTGCGCCTCGTGCGGCGCCGGGGCGGACAGGCCGCTGCCACGTGCGGCGAGATCAGGCTTCTTCCCGCCGCCGATGCTGGGCCCGCGCCCGCTGCCCACGCCTTCGCCCGTGGCCGCGTCACCGGCCAATGGCCTGCCGTCCGCCCCAATTGCCGCGACCGACAGGGCACGCCGCGCCGTGGAAGGGGCACCGACCGTATGCGCGCGCCACGCGGCGATGCTGCCCTCCGCCGACCAGCCGATCTGACCGCGATTGTTGCGGTCCACCCAGCCATGCGCCTCACCTTCGGCGCCTTCGATATAGATGCGCCAGTCGCCGCGCGGGAATGCACGCTGGGTCTGCCCGCGGCGCTCCCCCGGTGCCAGCAGCAGCGAGAAGCACCATCGCGTCATTTCCCCGGACGCGCGGCCGCTCGGCGCGAGTGCCGCGATCACCGTGATCGGGGCCGCGTAGTTGGCAGGCATCGGGGTGGAGATGGATGGGCGATCGCGCCGCGTGGACAGCCGCACATACAGCAGCGGATTTTCCCCGTCCCGCTTCTGGCCCACCGATCCCACGACGCGCACGCGCGGTGGTTCCCGCGCGGTGAACCAGACCTCGACCGCATCGCTCGCCGGGATCTCCCGCACGATCTGGAAGTCGAGCCGCGCGACCCGGCCGGGTCCGATCTCGGTCACGGCATGGTCGTGCAGCGTCATCCCGTTATTGGCGTCCGACCGGGTCCAGGCGTTGTTACCGGCGGAGACCACCAGCGCGCGCCCCGGCCGCAACAGCAGTTCGTCCAGGAAGCGTTCGCCCAGCAGCGTGCCGTCATGCGGGCCAAGGCAGTCGCCGCTGGAGACATTGACCACGACCGGCCCCGCCTCCCGGTCGAGGATCCCGGCCGCGGCGGTGAGCAGGTCGGCCGAATCGCCGATCCGCGCGTCATCGACGCGGCCGGCGGAGGCGAACACGATCTCCGCATCCGGTACGACGCCACCGGGCCGGCCTGCCGCGATGCCCGTGACCGCCGTGCCGTGCAGCCGCCATGCCTGGGCGAGCGCGGGATCGCCCTGATCGGCGGCCGTCGCCGCACTCTGCCGGTCCAGCGGCGGCAGGGCGCTGCGGCTGTAGCGCCGGCCGAGCGGCAGCGCCGCCGCGGGCGGTTCCGCGCCGACATCCCATAGCGAGGCGATCCGCGTCCTGCCTCCATCATCGGCGAAGGCCGGATGGCGCGTGTCCAGCACCGTGTCGATGACGGCGAGCCGGACGCCGCGCCCGGTCGGGTCACGTGGCCCGAGCCTCAGCACCGCACGCGGCAGGTCGCGCGCGACCTCCGGCCCGATACTTGTTGCCGGCGCCAACTGCGGCCGCACGGCACGTGAAAGCGACACGCCGATCAGCGCGGGGTGACGGAACAGATCCCCACCCGGCGCCAGTTGCAGCGGCGGCACCAGCGCCACGAAGAAACCGCCCGCATCGGCGAGCACCCGGCAGCCGAACCGTGTCTCCAGATCATCGCGCCCGCCCAGGAAGCGCAGGACCGCGCCCAGCATCTCACCGGATGCCGCCAGCTTGCGCAGCGCCAGCCAGGGTGCGGAAGCATGCGGTGCCGCGATGCGGCCGAGCAGCTCAAGCCGCGGATCGCCCACCACCTCAGGCCGTGCGGCACCGCGGCGGGGGGCGTCGGGCATGGCGGGTTATTTCACGCCGCTGTCCACGCTCTGGAACGGCATGCTGCCGCGATCGCCCATCACCTTCTCGTATTCCAGGGTGGAGAGCGACAGCAGGCCCGCCTCGGCGAAATCCTGTCCGGCCACGAAGACCGCGCGAAGCTTCTTGATCGCCGCGGAGGCCTTCTTCTCATTGGCCTTGGGCTTCTCGACGACCTGCGCCCACGCCTCGTTGACCTGCTCGCTGCTGAGCTGCGGCTGGGTGTAGGCGAACAGCGCGCGGACCACACCGCCGCCGCTGCCGGTCTGGAGGAACACCCCGACGAAGGCGCCCAGATTGGCGGCCTTCATCCAGTTGTCGATCAGCGCCTCGGGCCGGGTCGCACCGGTGGTCAGGAACTTGCGCAGGTCATCCAGCGCGGCGGCGGACAGACGGGCACGCCATTCGTGCAGCGATCCGAAGGTCACACCCGACTGATGGCCCGGCGCGGTGACCGTGCCGAACTTGATGATGCCCTCGGTGCGGACCTCGGTCGCGACCGTGGCGGCGCGGGGAACGGGCGCGCCAAAACGGCGCAGCAGGTCACGGGGCGACTGGCTCATGCGATCATCTCCTGATGGGGGTATGGTCGGCGTCGCGCCGGACCAGGCCAAGTCCAAGCAATTGTGTCAGCGCGGCACGCAGCGCCTCCGTGCCGCTGCCGGGGCCGAGACTGTCGGCAGCGGCCCGACGGAAGGCGCGCGCGATGTCGGCATAGGTGCTTCCATCGCACAGCGTCAGCACGAACCACGTGGTCACGTTCAGCGCATGCAGCGCCGGACGCGCGGGCGTATAGACGAGGCACAGACGCTGTTCCGGCACCGGCCGCAGCCGCAGGCCCGGCTCAGCGGTCCAGCAGGTGCTGCGGAAGTTGCGTGAGGTCGATGCCATGGTTCAGTGTCGTATCGAAGGGATCGGGCGCGGTCCAGCGCCCATGCCAGGCGAAGGCGGTGGAGCGGCAGCCGCCATGGCTGCCCTGGGTGGAACTGCACGTGGCGCAGCGCTCCTCGACATCTCCTGAACGGATGTGGCGATAGAGTTCGTTCGTCCGCCAGATCTCATCATAGGGCGTGGCGACGGCATCGCCGTGATCCACGTATTCCCGCAGGTACATGCACCCGATGGCGCGGCCGAAGGCGTTGATCGCCGCCGCCTGCCAGCAGCAATTATGATCGTTGGGATGCCAGGACTGCATCACGGTCAGCCCTTCGGGCGGACGCAGCCCCTTGATTGCGCGCATCTGGTCGGCGAGCGGCAGCGCGATGTCCGCCCAGGCACGCTTGGCGCGGCCCATCGGATACAGCCGCAGCACGCCCACGCGCTCCGCCCCCAGGCGGTGGGCGAGCTTCAGGATGCCATTCAGCTCCGGCGCGGTCTGCCGCGTCAGGATCACCAGCACGTCGGCCGGGATGCCCACGGCAACGAGGTTGCGGACCGCCTCGCAGGCTTCGTCGAACGATCCCGGCGTTTCGGTCCAGGCATCGTGTGTCGCGGCCCGCGCCCCCATCAGATCGACCAGCGCGCGCCCCAGCCCGGCCTCGCGCAGCGACCGGGCCATGGCGGCGTCCAGGCCCGCGCCGTGCGTGCGCATCAGCGTCATCATCAAGGGCGTGACCGCGCGCAGGATGTCGAGGAAACCGGGCTTGGCCAGCGGCTCGCCCCCCTCGAAATAGGCCTGCACCACACCGCGTTCGGCAAGCGTATGCAGCACGCGGATCCATGTCGCCGCATCCACTTCCCCGGCTTTCGGGGCATGCGCGCAATCGGCATAACAATGCCGGCAGCGCAGAGGACATGCCTCCGTCACGCCGATCGTGATCTTGGGCGGGCTTTCGAGAACAGGATTCATGGCGGGTCAATAACGGTGCGCGGCCAGCTCCGTCAGGGTCAAGGGCACCCCAAGCGCGGATGTGACATGGCTCACGCCTCGGCTATGATGGCGTGTCAACGCAATATGGGCGATGAGTGACAGCGGCACGGGCGGCGCCGAGCACCGCTTTCTGAGCATCCTGTTCTGCGATCTGGTGGACAGCACGGGCCACCAGTTCCGCATGGACCCGGAAGCGTTCGAAACGCTGCTCGGCGCCTATCGCCATGCTGCGTTCGAGCGTATCCGCGCCCATGGCGGCCATGTCGCGCGCGTCATCGGCGACGGGATCCTGGCCCTGTTCGGCTGGCCACGCGCGCAGGGCCGCGATGCCCAGGATGCCGTGGCCTGTGCGCTGGAGATCGGGCAGCGCATCGCGCGGATGGATGCGGAGGGGCGCGTGGCGCCGGATGCGCATATCGCCGTGCGCATGGCGATCGAGACCGGCTGGGTGCTGGTCGGCAGCATCGGCCCCGAAGGCGAGGCGGAACGCGATGGCGTGGTCGGCCCCGCACCCAACATCGCCGCGCGGCTGCAGCGGCTCGCCCGCCACAACGGCGTGGTGGTCGGCGAAGGCACGATCCCCCTGCTCGGCGGGCGTTTCGACCTCGAAGCCGCCGACACGACCGGCATCGACCTGCCGATGCAGGTCGCGGCTGCGCATGTCACCGGCGTGGCCCGCTCCGAGGATCCGCTCGGCCGGCTGACAGGTGGGCGGCGGACCCGCCTCGTGGGCCGCGACGCCGAGCTTGCGCAGCTACGCGCGACCTGGAACCGTGCCGCCGCGGGTGAGGGGCAGGTGGTGCTGCTTTCGGGCGATCCCGGCATGGGCAAGTCCCGCCTGCTGGGCGCCATGATCGAGGCGATGCCCGCCACGGGCCACGAACGCATCGCCGCCTTCTGCACGCCGCAGACGACGGATTCCTCGCTCTATCCGCTCACCGAACCGCTGCGGCACACGCTCGGCCTGCCCGAGGACGCGGAGGCCGAGGCGATCCGCGGCGCCACCGGCCAGCTCGCGGAACGGCTTGGCCTGCCGGCCGCGGCGGGGGAGGCGCTGGCCGCGCTGCTCGGCGCGCCATCCGGCGACATGCCGCCCACGGAGCTGCGGCGCTGGACCTTCGACGCATTGCTGTCCTGGTTCGCCGACCTCGCCAGCCGCCGGCCGCTGCTGCTGCTGATCGAGGACGTGCACTGGGCCGATCCGTCGCTGTCGGCCTTCCTGCGCGTGCTGGCGGACGATGTGCCGAACCTGCCGGTGCTGATGGCCGTCACCTACCGGTCGGACCACGTGATTGCCTGGCCGGACGCGCCGTCGCGGACGCGCATCACCCTACCGCCCCTGCCGCCGACACAGGCCGAGACGCTGGCCGCGGCCGCCTCCCAGGGCCTTGCCGCCGAACTGCGCGCCGCCGTCGTCGCGCGCGCCGAGGGCGTGCCGCTGTTCGTGGAGGAGTTCGCCCGCGCGCTCGGCGAGCAGAGCATCGCGCCGGATCGGCTGCCGGGCAGCGTGTCCCAGCTTCTGGCCGCGCGCCTCGACGCGCTGGGGGAAGCGCGCACGCTGGCGCAGATCGCATCCGTGGTCGGGCGGGAAACCCCGCTCGCGTTGCTGGAAACCCTCGCCGCCCTGCCCGGCGATGCCTATGCCCAGGGGGTCGAGCGGCTGATCGAGACCGGCATCATGCACCGGCGCGGCAGCGGCGAGGCCGCGGTGCTGAGCTTCCGCCACGCCCTGCTCGCCGACGCCGCGTACCAGGCGCTGCCGTCGGCACGGCGGCGACGCATGCATGCGGAGGTGGCGGACGCGCTGGCGCGCATCAATCCCGGCCTCGCCGCGGTCGAACCCGGTGTGCTGGGCCGGCATCGCGAGGCCGCGGGCCAGACGCTGGAAGCGGCCGCCCTGTTCCGCCGCGCCGCCGGCAACGCCACCGCCGCCGGCGCCTATCAGGAGGCGGAGGCGCATGCCCGCCGCGCGGTGCGGCTGGCCGAAACCGCCGGCGGCGACGAAGGGCGCAGGGCGATGCTGTCCGCCATGGTGCTGCTCGGCGATGCGCTGATCGCGCTCCAGGGCTATGCCGCCGGCGAGGTGCAGCGGACCTTCGAGCAGGCGACGCAGATCGCGCTCGGCATGGGCGAGGCCAGCGAGCTGGTGCCCGTGCTGCGCGGCCTGACGGCCTTCTATCAGGTGCGCGGCCCGCTGCGCCGCGCGGAGGAGGTCGGCTCCCGCCTGCTGCAGCTGGCGCGGCGGCTGGGCGATCCGGCCGTGATCTCCGATGCCGAACGCCGGCAGGGCTGGTGCCTGCTCTGCGTCGGACGGCTCGACGACGCACGCGACGCCTTGCAGCGTGCCCTGGCGCAGCACGCGCTTGCCGAGCCGCAGCTTATCGCGACGGTGCCGAGCGATCCGGCCGTGCTCGGTCTCGCCAACGTCGCGTGGCTGTCCTGGCTAACAGAAGGGGACGAGGTCGCGCTCGGTCAGGCGCAGCAGGCCGCGGAGACGGCGGTCGCCGCGCGCCAGCCGCTGGCCACCGCCTATGGGCTCGGCCTCGCCGCCGTGGTGCACCAGCTCGCGGGCGACTGGCCGGGCGCGCTCGGGCTCGCCCGGCGGGCGGGCGCGATCGCCTCCGCCCGCGGGATCGCCTACTGGTCGGCGATGGCGGAGATGCTGGAAGGCTGGGCCCAGGCCATGGAAGGCCAGCCCCGGGCCGGCGTCGCGCGCATCCGACACGGGCTCGCCGGCTACCGGCGCACCCAGGGCGAGCTGCTGCGCCCCTATGCCCTGTTCCTGCTGGCTGAGGCGGAGAGCGCGGCAGGCAACCGCGACGCCGCGATCACGGCCCTGGACGAGGCGGCACTCGCCGCGGAGCAGATCGGCGCCACCATGTATCGCCCCATGCATGGCTGGATCCGCGGCCGCATCATGGGTGCGGAAGCGGCGGCCCAGGATCTGGCCGCCGCCCGCGCGGAAGCCACGCGCCAGGGCGCGCATGGCCTGGCGAAACGCATCGCGGCCCTGGAGGCGCAGGCGGAGATGCTGGAGCTCCGCCCGCGGCCGCTGTGATGTAGATCACAGGCACGCCCCCCTGGTTCTGACACCAAAACTCCGGGGGTGGCTCGTCGCGATCGTTTCACGGTCCCAGAAACGAATCGCCGCGATTGCTAAAGCTGCCCCCACCTTTTCCCTTCACCGTCCGACTGCCACATCACAGTCCATGCCCCGTCGTCCCCCGCGACGTTCACGCTGGCGCTGGCACTGGCTCCGGCGCAGCCTGACCGTCCTGCTCGGCCTTCCCGTGACATTGCTGCTCGGCATCGCCGCCGTGCTGTGGTGGTCCGTCCCCCGCATCGGGGACGCCAGCATCCCGGGCCTGTCCGCGCCTGTCTCCGTGACGCTGGACGCGGACGGCGTGCCGCGCATCCGCGCGCGGACGGAGCAGGATGCGGCCGCTGCGCTGGGCTGGCTGCATGCGCGCGACCGGATGTTCCAGATGGACCTGATGCGGCGCGGCGCCTCCGGCCGGCTGTCCGAGATCGCAGGCGCATCCACGCTGCGCATCGACCGCCTGACCCGCACGCTGGGGCTGGAACGCGCGGCGGAGGCATCGCTTTCCGCCCTGTCGCCCGAGACGCGGGCGATCCTCGACGCCTACGCCCGCGGGGTGAATGCCTGGATCGGCGCGCGCAGGCGCCTCGCAGCACCCGAATTCCTGCTGCTCGGCCCGCCCGAGCCCTGGCGGCCGGTCGACTCCCTGCTCTGGGGCAAGGTCATGGGGCTCGCGCTCGGCGGCAACTACCGCACCGAGCTGGGACGGCTGCGCCTGTCCGCCGCCCTGCCGCCCGAGCGTCTGCGCGAATTGTGGCCTGAGGACCGCCAGGCCGGGCGGCCGGAGGCATCGCTGCTGCCCTTCCCCAACCCGGCCGCGCCGTTTGCCGCCGCATCGAACATATGGGCCGTGGACGGGCGGCACAGTGCGACCGGCGCGCCGCTGCTCGCGAGCGACCCGCATCTCGGCTACGCCTTCCCGCCTGCCTTCTATCTCGCGCGGATCGAGGTGGCCGGCCATGTCGTGGCGGGCGCCACCGCGCCCGGCGTGCCGCTGGTGCTGATCGGCCATAACGGCCGCATCGCCTGGGGCTTCACCACCACGCAGGCCGACAGCGAGGACCTGTTCATCGAGCGCCTGACCCCCGACGGCGGTTACGAAACCCCGGACGGGCCGCGCCCCTTCGTCACGCGCGAGGAGGTGATCCAGGTCCGCGGCGCCGACCCGGTGCATCTGACGGTGCGGGAGACGCGGCATGGGCCGGTGATCTCCGACATCGAATCCTTGCCGCTTTCCCCGGGGACCGTTGTCGCCGCCGCCATCGCCGCACTGGCACCGGGCGACACGGCGGCGGAGGGGCTGCTGGACCTGACACGGGCCGGCGATGTCGCCGCAGCGGGCATTGCGGCGGCGAAGATCACCGTGCCGGTACAGAATCTCGTGGTCGCGGACCGTGAGCGGATCGCGCTGTTGGTGACCGGCCGCATCCCCATCCGCCGCGCCGGTGACGGCGCGATGCCCGCGCCGGGCCATGACGGGTCGCATGACTGGCTGGGCTTCGCGACCGGCAATGCCCTGCCCCGCATCGTGGCCCCGGCCTCCGGCCGGATCGTGAACGCGAACGAACGGGTCGCTCCGCCCGATTTTCCGGTCTTCCTGGGCCGCGACTGGTTCGGCGACTGGCGCGCACGGCGCATCCGGCAGATGCTGGATACGAAGGAACGCCACGAACTCGCGGATTTCGCGGCCATGCAGATGGACGTGCAGAGCCTGCTCGCCGCCGATCTGCTCCCGGCGATGACCGCGATCCCCGATCCGGGCGGAACCGCGGGCGAGGCGCTGGCGCTGCTGCGCGGCTGGACCGGGGCGATGACACCGGAAGCACCGCAGCCGCTGATCTTCAACGCCTGGCTGGGCAACTTCGTGGCCGCCGTGCTGCGCCGCGCCGGCGTGGCCGACGGCGTGGGCGAGACGACCGGAGAGTTCGCGCGTTTCGTGCTCGGCGACGGAGGCGGCACCTGGTGCGGCGGCGATTGCGGCCCGCTGCTGTCGGCCTCGCTGACCGCGACGGTCGGGCAACTGGCCGCGCGCCTGGGCGGCGAACCCCGGCTGTGGCGCTGGGACAGGCTGCACGTGGCGACCTTCGCCCACCCGATCCTGCGGTTCGTGCCGGGGCTGGGGCGGCTGATCGGGGCGCGGGTGCCGGTGGGGGGTGATTTCTCCACGGTGAACCGGCAGGGCTTCCGCGGCGGCGACTTCACCGCCATCCACGGCGCGTCCTTCCGGGCCGTGTTCGACCTGTCGGACCTCGACCGCAGCACATTCGTGATCGGCCCCGGCCAGTCGGGCCATCCGCTTTCCGCGCACGCGTCCGATTTCGCCGAACGCTGGCGGACCAACACGATGGTCACGCTGGGGCCGGAAACGCCGGGCGGGACGGAATTCACCCTCAACCCGCGCGATTGACCGCCCCCCCCCGGGCTTGGAACACTGTGCCCCGACGATGAGCTACAAGCCGCCCCGGCGTCCGCAGTTCTATTACACGACGGCTCCGCTTCCGTGCCCGTATGTGCCCGGCCGCACTGAGCGCAAGATCGTCACCGAACTGTCGGGACCGGATGCCGAGGGGCTGCACGACCGGTTGAGCCGGGCCGGGTTCCGCCGCAGCCACAACATCGCCTATGCGCCGGTCTGCCCCGGCTGCGCCGCCTGCGTGCCGATCCGCATCGACGTCGCCGCCTTCGCGCCGTCGCGCACGCATCGGCGGATCGCGAAGGCGAACGCCGCGATCGAGGGATTCGAGATGCCGCCGCGGGCAACGCCGGAGCAGTTCGCCCTGTTCCAGCGCTACCAGCAGGCACGGCATGGCGACGGCGACATGGCGACGATGGGTTTCTACGACTATCGCGCCATGGTCGAGGATACGCCGATCGAGACGCTGGTGATCGAGTTCCGCGACGTTGACGACCGGCTGATCGGCGCCTGCCTCGCGGACAGGCTCAGCGACGGACTGTCGGCGGTGTATTCGTATTTCGATCCCGCGCTGGCGTCGCGCTCGCTCGGCACATGGGCGATCCTGTGGCTGGTGGAACGCGCGAAGGCGTTGCATCTGCCCTTCGTCTATCTCGGCTATTGGGTGCCGGAGAGCCGGAAGATGGCCTACAAGGCCCGCTTCCGGGGCGGCGAGATCCTCTCCGGCGGCATGTGGCGCACGCTGGCCCAGGCGGAGCAGATGGAAGAGCGCACCGCCCTGGTGCCGGAGACCACGGGCTAGAGCATGATCCGTTTAGGCTGAAACATAGCCGGCATGGCTGAAGTAGCTTGAGCACTCGGCGGGAGAGAACTCGCCGAGGAGTTGACCGATGCGATGCCAGACGGCGGCGACGGATCGTTCGTCGGCCTTGCGGAGCAGGGTCTTGAGCTTGGCGAACATCATCTCGATGGGGTTCAGGTCAGGGCTGTAAGGCGGCGGGAACAGGAGATGAGCGCCTGCGGCCCGGATGACACGGCGAACGGCGACGCCCTTGTGGCTGCCGAGGTTATCGAGCACGACGATATCGCCAGGCTTGAGGGTCGGCACGAGGAACGGCTGAACCCAGGCGAGGAAGATTGTGCCGTTGATCGGGCCGTCCACCACGCAGGGGGCCTCGATGCGATCCGAGCGCAGGGCAGCGAGGAAGGTCATGGTCTTCCAGCGGCCATGCGGCACTCGTGCGATCAGGCGCTGGCACGCAGAGCGCGGCCATGGGTGCGGGTCATGTTCGTCTTGGCCCAAGTCTCGTCGACGAACAACAGGCGGATCGGATCGATGCGGCGCTGATGGCGACGCCACCGTTCGCGCTTGGACGCGACGTCGGGCCTATGCTGCTCGGCGGCGTGCAGGCTTTTTTGAAGGTCAGCCCTTCGCGGGCCAGAAAGCGCCACACCGCACCGTAGCCGACCCGCACGCCGCGCAACTCGGCAAGCTCGGTCCGCAGGGCTCGCACGGTCAGATCAGGCGCAGCCGCCATGCGGGCAAGCGTGGGGGCAGGATCAAGTCACATTCGATAATCTTGAAGAAGATCAGTATGTTGACGGCGATCAATGGCGTCCCCTAGGGGATTCGAACCCCTGTTGCCGCCGTGAGAGGGCGGTGTCCTAGGCCTCTAGACGAAGGGGACGAGGCCGAAAGCGTTGATTTTGCGCCCGTTTGCTCTAGTCGGGTCTTGTTAACTCTGGATCACTTCCACTCGCGGGTGGTGGCGGCTCCATACCGAACGCCGGAGCCTTCGTCTAGGGACGAGGTGCGGGAGGGAGACCGGATGCACAGTCATACCGCCGATCCGCTCCCCCCCTGCCATCCGCCGCGCCTCAGCGGCGCAGATGCGCCCGCATCGCGGCCGTCATCTCCGAACTGCCCGCGGTGCCGCTGTCGTAGGTGATGCCCTCGCGGGAGGCATACAGCACCGGCGCGAGGAACAGCGGGATCAGCACCCGCGCATCGATCGCGCGCCGTCCGGCCGACTGAAGCAGCGCCACGCGCTTGGCGGGGTCTGCCTCAGTGATCGCTGCCTCGATATCGCGATCCGTTTCTGCATCCGACCAGCCGGCGCGATTGCTGGCGCCGAGTTTCCGCTCGGTGTCGCGGGTGTGGTACACGGCCGCCAGCGTGTAGTTCGCATCCCCCATCGTATTGCTCCAGGCGCCGAGGAAGAGCGGGCTCGGGTTGTTGCCCGGGCGGATGCGGCCGAAATACACATTGGCGGGGATCGCCTGGACATCGACGCGGATGCCGATCCGGGCCAGCAGCTGCCCGACCGCCTGGCAAACCTGCGCATCGGCGACGTAGCGGTTGTTGGTGCAGGTCAGCGTCGTGGCGAAGCCGTTCGGATAGCCCGCTTCCTGCATCAATGCCTTGGCGGCCGCCAGGTCGAACGGATCGGGCTGGGCGTCATCAACATTGCCGGTGATGCCGGCTACGCCGATCTGGCTCGCGATCCTGCCGAATCCATTGAGCAGGCTCTGGTTCATGCCTTCGCGATTCATGGCCAGCGACATGGCTTTGCGCACGCGCGGGTCGAGCAACGGGTTGCGGTTGTCACCCGGCCCGGCCTGCTGGCCGGACTTGTCGGTCAGGTTGACACCGACGAACATCACCCGCGTCGAGCTGCCCTTGTGCACCGTGATGCCCGCGCGGGTCGATAGCGTGGCCGCGTCGCGGATCGGCACGGATTCGATGAGATCGACATCACCGGCGAGCAGGGCCGCCACGCGCGCCGCATCGTTCGGCATCACCTTGAACGTGACCCGGTCCCATTCGGCCTTGGTGCCCCAGTAACCGGCGAACGGCGCGAGGACGAGCGTATCGCGGCCAGTGTAGGAAACGAGGCGATAAGGCCCGGTGCCGATCGCGGCCTTGCCGGAATTGAAGTCGTCGGTCGATGCGTTCTCCGCCGCGTGCTTCGAGATGATGTGCAGCTTCGCGATCTGGTTCGGCAGCATCGGATGGTGCTCCGCGGTGACCAGATCGACCGTGTAGTCGTCCACCTTGCGGACCTCGGTCACGCCGAGAATGTAGCTCGTATAGGGTGCCGGATTGTTCGGGACGTTGGGAACCCGCTGCAGGCTGAAGACGACGTCATCCGCAGTGAAGGGCGTTCCGTCGTGGAAGGTCACGCCGCGGCGGAGGTTGAAGCGCCAGACATTGCTGCCGTTCGGGGCCCAGGATTCGGCGAGATCGGCATGCAATTTCCCGAACTGGTCGATATCGGTCAGGGCGCCGTATATGTGCTGGTTATACGCAATGCTCGTATCCAGCAGCAGGTAATGCGGATCGAGATTCGGCGTTCCCGGTGAGCCGATACGCAATTCTTCCGCATACAGCACCGGTGCCGAGGACAGCCCCGCCGCCACCGCGAGCAGCCTGATGAACCGCCCCGACATGGCCATGAATCCTTCGGGCATCGCCATTCGCCCTCCTTTTCTGTAGGTCCCCAAGACGCTGGCTTCGTTTTGCCATGCGAAGCTTGCGGCCATCGCCGCCCCCTATCCAGCATGAATCGCATCGCCGCCCATGACATCCGGTTATGGGCCGGGTACGGAACAACCATAACCAGAGGCTATGCGTGAAACGCATCTGATCTGTGGACAGTGACAGCCCCGAAAAGAAGGATCGGGGCAATGGCGGAGCGAAGACATCCGCTTTCCGGGGAAGCTGGTCTGACAGGAGGCGTGCCACATGTCGATCTGCATCGATCAGGATCAGGCGATAGACAGGATCGTCGAACGCAATCGTGGATTGTTGCTGCCACGGCGACATCTGATGGCGCTTGCGGCGGCTGGCTTGCCAGCGATGCGTGCTGTGGCGCAGGGCACACCGCGTCCTGCCGGCCGCAAGGGGCAGATCATCTATGGCATGTCCCAGGAACCCACCCGCTTCCACCCGCTGCAGGCACGGATCGAAGCGGACGAGAGCGTCCATCTGAACCTGTTCAACGCGCTGTGGAGCGTAAATCCCGCAGGCGATCTGGTTCCCGATCTTGTCGCCGAACTTCCGTCGGTCGCGAATGGCGGGCTCTCCGCGGACGGCCTGCAGTGGCGCATCAAGCTGCGTTCCGGCGTCACCTGGCATGACGGCGCGCCGTTCACGGCCGAGGATGTGAAGTTCACGCTCGAACTTCTGCAGGACCCCGACTTTCCGGCGATGAGCCGTAATGGCCATGAACTGGTGCGCGACATCAAGGTCGTCAGCCCAACGGAGCTGACCTGGCGCATGGAGCGGTTCTTCGCCCCCTATTTCGCCATCCTGGCCTGGACCTTCATCGTGCCGAAGCATGTTCTGGGCAAGGTCACCGACCATCGCGACCCGTCCTTCTCCAACCACCCGATCGGCACGGGGCCGTTCAAGTGGGGCGAACGCCGGCCGGGCGATTACGTGCGGATCGACGCGAACGAGAAGTATTTTGGCGAGGGCCCCTACGTCGAACGCGTCATCTTCAAGTACATCCCCGAGATGACCGTTCTGAAGACGCAGTTCGTCGCAGGCGCGGTCGATGCTGTCGGCATCGCCGGCATCACGCCGGACAACCACGAGGAGGTGCGGCGGACACCGGGGCTGACCCTGCACCGCCCGCCGACCCCGTACATCACGCTGTTCGCGCTGAACAACGGACTCCCGCAGTTTCAGGACCGCGCAGTGCGGCAGGCGCTGTATCTTGCAATGGACAGGGACACCATCAACAAGGACCTGTTCTACAACGCGAACCAGCCGACCGAGTCGTTTCTGCCGCAGCAATCCTGGGCCTACAACCCGAACCTGCCGAAGCACGCATACGATCCGGACCGCGCGGCCGCCATGCTCGACGACGCGGGCTGGAAGCCGGGATCGGACGGAGTGCGGGCGAAGAATGGCGTACGCCTTTCCTTTTCCACCTCGACTGTCGCGGGCAACCATCTCCGGGAGCAGGTGCAGCAATTCCTGCAGCAGACCTGGCAGCCGCTGGGTGTCGAGGTGAGCATCCAGAATCATCCCGCCGCCGTCATGTGGGGCGATTTCTGGCGCACCAGCCAATGGCAGTCGTCGATCGTCGGATCGATCTTCCCCATCGCCTCAGATCCCGATGCCAGCGACCGGCTGGCAAGCTGGGCCATCCCGATCAAGTCCGGATCAGGCGCGAACACCATGCAGTACGCCAATCCCGAAGTGGATGCCCTGCTGCGGGAGAGCGTCGGCCTGATCGATCAGGCAAAGCGCAAGCAGAACTACTGGAAGATCCAGGAACTTGTCCGCGCCGACCTGCCCTTCTTCCCGCTGCACCAGCAGGTGCAGGCGGAAGGCACGAAGGCGAAGCTTGCCGGATACCAGGCGAACATCAACTACCGTTCGAACGCGTGGAACCTTTCCAAATGGCACTGGCTGCCATGACGCGCCGCCGGAACCGCCGGTCCTAGGAAGTGCTCGGCTATATCATCCGGCGGCTGGCCCAAAGCGTGATACTGCTCTGCATCGTTTCGCTGGTGGGCTTCACGCTGCTGCATCTCGTGCCCGGCGGCCCGCTCTCGCAATTCGCGAACACCCCCGGCATGACCGAAGCCGATCTGCGCCGCCTTGCCGCGCAGCTCGGCCTCGACCGGCCGGTCATGGTCCAGTACCTGGACTGGGCCGGCGGACTGCTGGTCGGTGACTGGGGCCGATCCTATCGCGACAACAGTCCCGTTCTTCTGGTGATCGCCTCACGGCTCGGCGCGACGCTGCAACTGATGGTGACCGCGACCCTGATCGCCGTCCTGGTCGGCGGATTGGTCGGCGCCATCGGCGCGGTGCGACGCTATTCGCTGTTCGACCAGTGCGTCACGATCGGCACGATGGTTGCGCTGTCCATTCCCACCTTCTGGTTCGGCCTGGTGGTGATCTACGTCTTTTCGGTAAAGCTCGGCTGGCTGCCACCCGGGAACATCGGCCCGGTCGGCAACGCATCGTTCCTGGTCTTCCTGCACCATCTGATCGGCCCTTCCCTGGTCCTGGGCCTCGTCACGACGGCGTTGTGGAGCCGCTTCATGCGGTCCTCCATGCTCGATGTCGTGAACCAGGACTATGTGCGCACGGCACGCGCCAAGGGCATGTCCGGGCGCACCGTGCTCATCCGCCATGTCCTGCGCAACGCCCTGCTGCCGATGATCACGATCGCCGGTCTCGAACTGCCGACACTGCTCGGCGGTGCGCTGGTGACGGAGACCGTGTTCACCTGGCCCGGCATGGGGCGGCTGTTCCTCGATTCGATCGAATATCGTGACTATCCCGTGGTGATGGGTCTGCTGATCTTCGCGGCCATCATGGTGATCGCCGGGAGCCTCCTGGCAGACGTCCTCCACAGCGTGGCCGATCCGCGAGTGCGGCTGCGATGAGCGCGACCAATATCCTGACCGACGGCGAGGCAGGCGTGATCAGCTCCGCGCCCCGCTATCCCACGCTCCGGCGCTTCGCGCGCCACCGTCTGGCGGTGATCGGTGTCGTGATCATCGTCCTGCTGATCATCGCCTGCGCGGTGGGGCCCAGCCTGGTGCCGTACGGCCAGTTCCAGCTCGACATGCGGCACCGCTTCCAGGCGCCGCTGGCCGGTCCGCATCTGCTGGGCAGCGACGAACTGGGGCGCGACCAGCTCGCCCGGCTGCTCATGGCCGGACGGATCTCGCTCGCCATCGGTCTGGCGGCGATGCTGATCAGCGTCGGCATCGGCTCCTGCATCGGCCTGGTCTCCGGCTTCTACGGCGGCGCGATAGGGGCGGTGCTCATGCGCTTCGTCGATGCGATCCTGTGTTTCCCGAGCATCTTCCTGCTGCTCACCCTGGCCGCGCTCATCCATCCCAGCGTCGTCACCATCACGCTGATCGTGGCACTGACCGCGTGGATGGAAGTGGCCCGCATCGTCTACGGGCAGATCCGCGCGCTGCGCGAGCAGGACTTCGTCGCCGCGGCGATCGCGTCCGGCTCCACCAGCCGGCGCATCATGTTCCGGGAAATGCTGCCGAACGCGATGGGGCCGATCATCGTCGCCGCGACCCTGATCGTCGCCCGCGCCATCCTGCTCGAATCCTATGTCAGCTACCTGGGCTACGGCATCCAGCCGCCGGTGCCGAGCTGGGGCAACATGCTGGAGAAGGCGCAGCAATACCTGACCACCGCGCCCTGGCTCGCCATCCTGCCCGGCCTGATGATCACGCTGACCGTGGCGAGCTTCAATTTCGTGGGCGACGGGCTGCGCGACGCGCTCGACCCGCGCAGCGACCTGCGATGACACAAGCCGGAACCGGCCCTGGCCGTACAAGGAGATGCCGCCGATGACCCATGTCGCCAACAGCCCGCATGCGCGCGATGTCGCCTCGGTGCTGCATCCCTATACGAATGCCCGCACGCATCTGGAAATCGGTCCCGCCATCTTCTCCCAGGCCAGCGGCATCTACATCCATGACGATACCGGCCGTGCCTACATGGAGGGCGCCTCCGCCCTGTGGTGCGCTTCCCTCGGCTTCGGAAACGAGCGCCTGGCCAAGGTCGCCTACGAGACAATGCGGCGGATGGGCTACTATCATATCTTCCGCGGGGCCTCGAACGAGCCGGCGATCGATCTGTGCGAGAAGCTGCTGTCCATCGCGCCGGTGCCGATGTCCAAGGTGCTGCTGCAATGCTCGGGCTCGGAGGCGAATGATTCCGCCATCAAGCTCGTCTGGTATCACTGGAACGCCGAGGGCAAGCCGCAGAAGCGCAAGATCATCTCACGCAAGGCGAGCTACCACGGCTCGACGGTGGCCACGATCTGCCTGACCGGCATCCCCGAGTTCCACAAGGGATTCGGCATGCCCTACGAAGGCTTCCTCTACACCGAATGCCCCCACTACTACCGCGACCATGCGGAGGGCGAGACGGAGGAAGCCTTCTCCCAGCGCATGGCCGACGCGCTGGAGGAAATGATCCTGCGCGAAGGCCCCGACACGATCGGCGCCTTCTGGGCCGACCCCGTGCAGGGCGGCGGCGCGGGTGCCCTGCCCCCGCCCGCCGGGTATTTCGAGAAGATCCAGGCCGTGCTGCGCAAGTACGACATCCTGATGGTCGCGGATGAGGTGATCTGCGGCTTCGGCCGCACCGGCAACATGTGGGGGAGCCAGACCTGCGGCGTCGTGCCCGACATCCTGACCTGCGCGAAGGCGCTGTCGGCGGCGATGCAGCCCATCTCGGCCGTGCTGATGAACGAGCGCATCTTCCAGTCGGTCATGAGCCAGAGCGACCGGCTCGGGTCCTTCGTGCACGGCTTCACCTATGCCGGCCACCCGGTTGCATCCGCCGTCGCCCTGGAGACACTGCGCATCTACGACGAGATGAACCTGGTGGAGCATGTGAAGGCGCTGGAACCGGTGTTCCTGGAAGCCTTCGGCGCCCTGAAGGATCACCCGCTGGTAGGCGACTTTTCCGGCTGCGGGTTGATGGGCGGGGTGGAGCTGGTCAAGGACAAGGCGCGGCGCCAGCCTTTCCCTGACGCGGACAAGGTCGGCGGGAAGGTCGATGCGCATGCCCGCGCGCGCGGGCTGATCCTGCGCACCACGCCCAGCCGCATCGCCCTGTCGCCGCCGCTCATCATCACCGAGGACGAGATCCGGGAGATGGCCGCCCGCCTGCGCGGTGCGCTCGACGACACGCTGGCCGAACTCGCCGCCTGAGCCACAAGGAAAGCCTGACGATGGTGCTGCCCGTCGAATCTGTCGAAAGCGATCCGGAGCTGCCGGAGAAGGTCGATGTCGTCGTAATCGGCGGCGGCATCATCGGCATCTCCACCGCCCATAGCCTCGCGAAGAAGGGCCTGCGCGTCGCGGTGGTGGAAAAGGGCCGCGTGGGCGCCGAGCAATCCTCGCGGAACTGGGGCTGGTGCCGGATCCAGGGGCGGTCCCTGCCCGAAGTCCCGCTGGCGAAGCTCAGCCTCTCCATCTGGGCCGGCATGCAGGAGGAAATCGGCCTGGATGTCGGCTTCCGCCGCACCGGGCTTGCCGTGGTCACGAATGACCCGGCCGAACTGGCGGACTGGGAGGAGTGGACCGAACGCGCCCGCCCCCACCAACTCGACACGCGCATGCTGTCCACGGACGAGTTGCGCGAGATGCTGCCCGATGCCTCCACGCGCTGGCTCGGCGGCATGTACTCGGCTTCCGACGGTCTCGCCGAACCGCTCAAGGCCGCGCCCTACATCGCCCGCGCCGCGCGCAAGCTGGGCGTGACCATCCACCAGAACTGCGCCGCGCGCGGGCTGGAGACGACCGGGGGCGCCGTGTCCGCCGTGGTGACGGAGAAGGGCCGCATCCGCGCCGGCGCGGTGCTGTGCGCCGGGGGCGCGTGGACGTCGATGTTCTGCCGCCATCACGGCATCCCCCTGCCGCAGGCGGGCGTGTTCGCCTCCGCCTGCCGGACCGAACCCGCGACCGAGGTCTATGAAGGCGGGATCGCGGCCGGCGGCTATGCGTTCCGCCGCCGCGTCGATGGCGGCTACACGGTCGCGATCTCCGGTGCCGGACGGGTCGAGCTGACGCCGCAGAACCTGCGCTACGCACTGCAATTCGTCCCGCTCTACCTCAAGCGGCGCAAGAAGGTCGGGCTCCGCCTCGGCAGCGCCTTCTTCTCCGGCCCCGAAAGCTTCGCGCGCTGGACGAACGACCAGGTGTCGCCCTTCGAGAAGACCCGCGTGCTCGACCCGCCGCCGAGCATGAAGCTGATCAACGCCGCGATGGGCCGTTTCAAGGCCGACTACCCGGCGCTGAAGGATCTGAAGGTGGCCGAGGCCTGGGGCGGCTTCATCGATTCCACGCCCGATGCGCGCCCGGTGATCTCCGCTGTAGACAAGCTGCCCGGCTTCTTCATCGCCGCCGGCTTCAGCGGCCATGGCTTCGGCCTCGGGCCGGGCGCGGGACGGCTGGCCGCGGACCTCATCGCCGGGGACGCCCCGGCCGTGGACCCGCACGCTTTCCGCTACACGCGCTTCACCGACGGCGCCAAGCTGCGGCCGTCCTCCTGGGTGTGAGCATGTCCGCGACCCGCCATCCCGTGCCGCAGAAAATCGTCGTGGTCGGCGCGGGCCTGGTGGGGCTTGCCATCGCCTGGCACCTGGGCCGCCGCGGTGCCGCGGTCACGGTGATCGACCCGCAGGCGCCGGGCAGCCAATGCTCCTACGGCAATGCCGGCGCCCTCAGCCCCGGTTCGGTCGCGCCCATCGCCATGCCGGGCATCCTGCGCAACCTGCCGCGCATGCTGTTCGACCGGAACAGCGGCGTCTACGTGCCGCCGCGCTACTGGTGGCGCGTGCTGCCTTGGCTTGCCGCGTTCCTCGCGCAGGCCCGGCCGGACCGGGTGGAGAGCATCGCAGCGCGGCACGCACCGCTGTTGCTGCCGGCGCTCGACCGGCATCGGGACATGGCGGCGGCGATCGGCGGCAGCGACCTGCTGCGTGTGGTCGGCCAGCTTCATGTCTATCGCGATGACGCGCAGTTCCAGGCCGCCTGGCCGGTATGGGCGCTGCGCCAGCATTACGGCACGGAGGTCCAGCGTCTCGACCGCGCGGGGATCGCGGCGCTGGAGCCGGAGGTGGGCCCCGACTACCGGCTCGGCGTGTTCCTTCCGAGGCTGGGGCATCTCGCCAACCCGATACGCTACAGCGGGCTGATCGCCGATGCCGTCGCGCAGCAGGGCGGCATGCTGCTTCGGGCGCGGGTGGACGCATTGCTTGCAGCGCAGGGTCGCGTGACGGGCGTTCGGGTGGGTACGGAGACCATCATGGCCGATGCCGTGGTGGTCGCTGCCGGGGCCTGGTCCGCGCGCCTGCTGCGGCCACTGGGCATCCGCGTGCCGATGGAGACACAGCGCGGCTATCACGTGGAATTGCCGCCCGACAGCCTCGGCATCGGACGCATTGTCGCACCCTATGACGCCAAGGCCTTCATCACCCCCATGGAACCGGCGCTGCGCATCGCCGGGACGGTGGAAATGGCCGGGCTGGACGCCCCGCCATCCCCACATCGGGCTGAGGTGCTGATGGCGGGCCTCGTCAAGGCATTCCCTCAGCTCGCCGGGCAGCGGCCGCTGCGGACCTGGATGGGCCATCGCCCCTGCCTGCCGGATTCCATGCCGGTGATCGGACCAAGCGCGCGCTTTGCCGGACTGTGGTTCGGCTTCGGCCATGGGCACCTGGGTGTCACAAGTTCGGCCGTGACCGGTGACGTGCTCGCCGCGGCGATGCTGGATGAGGTGCCCAAGCTGGACCTCGGCGCCTATGCGCTCGAACGGTTCTGACCGGCCACCGGGCCGGCTCGACCGGATCGACCTGCGTATCCTCGCGGAGCTGCAGCGTGCGGGCCGGATGACGAATGTCGATCTGGCCCACGCGGTCGGGCTGTCCCCCAGCCCCTGCCTGCTGCGCACGCGCCGGCTGGAGCAGGAGGGCTACATCACCGGCTACGGGGCGCGCATCGATCTGGTGAAGCTCGGTGACTTCGTCGTTGTCTTCACGGAGGTCACGCTGGCCGATCACCGGCGCGAGGACTTCGCCCGGTTCGAGGCTGCGGTGCGTGAGGTGGACGAGATCGTCGAATGCCACCTGATCAGCGGCGGCTACGACTACCTGCTCAAGATCGTCACCCGCAGCATCGGTGCCTATCAGACGCTGATCGAGGCATTCCTGGACCGGGGCCTGAACATCGAGAAGTATTTCAGCTACATCGTCATCCGGCCGGTGGCGGTGAAGCCGCACTACCCCCTGACACGGCTGTTCGACGTGCCGGGCTGAACGCACGCGGAAGAAGGATGACAACATGATGGACGTGGCGATCGAACCGGCGGTGACCGCAACGCAGCTTCTGGCCAACTGGTGCACGGACGTGCCGCGCGATTGGTCGCAGGCCTGCCGCGACGGTGCGCGTGCCGCCTTCATCGACACGATCGCGGTGATCCTGGCAGGCCGCGACGCGCAAGGCGTGGCCGAGGCGGGCAAGGCCGCCCTGATGTGGGGCAGCGGAGCATGCCGGACCATCGGCGGGGCCCGCTTGCCCGCGCCGTCGGCAGCACTGGTCAATGGCACCGCGGCGCATGCGCTGGACTACGACGATGTGCTCGACCCGTCGCTGTCGCATCCCAGCGCGCCGCTTGTCCCGGCCCTGCTGGCGCTGGGCGAGGAATTGGGAGCCTCAGGCGCGGATTGCCTCGATGCCTATCTGGTGGGGTTCGAAGTGCAGGCCCGGCTGGGCGAGGCAATGAATGTCGTCCACTACCAGCGCGGCTGGCACACGACCCTGTCCATCGGCGCGCTGGGCACGGCCGCCGCCTGCGCGCGGCTGATGCGTCTCGACGCCGATGGCATGCAGATGGCGATCTCTCTCGCGACCAGCATGGCGGGCGGATCGAAGCGGCAGTTCGGCAGCACCGCCAAGCCGCTGCACGCGGGCCTCGCCGCACGCAACGGCATCGTCGCGGCCCAGCTTGCGGCGAGCGGCATGCGCGGCATCGATGAACCGCTGGAAGGGCGTTGGGGCTATCTCGACATGATGGCAGGCGAGACCGCTCCGGGCCTTGCCGGACCGCTGGCGAAACTCGGGCGGCCACCGGCCATGGAAGAGCACGGGGTCTGGCTGAAGTTCTATCCGTGCTGTGCTTCGACGCACCGGCCGGTCGATGCGCTGCGGTCGCTGTCGCTGCGTCCCGACGATGTCGTGGGGATCGACGCCTATGTCTCGGAGGTCGCGGCAGCCAATCTGCGCTATCGCGTGCCCGCGAGTCCGTCCGAAGCCCGGTTCAGCCTGCCCTATTGCCTCGCGGTCACGCTGGCCGACGGGGCACCGCGCATCGACCATTTCACCGCGGCCGCGATCGGCCGGGCCGACCTGCTGCCGCTGATGGAGCGGGTGACGATGCACATCGCGCCCGAACTCCGCGCGGACAAGATGAGCGGGGGCGGCGCGGAACGCGCCTGGATCGAGGTACGCCTGGCCGACGGAACGACCAGCCGCGCGGCCGTGCGCGCGCCGCGCGGCCATCCTCGCGCACCCCTCACGGCCGAGGAACTGCGGGACAAGTTCATCGCCTGCGCGGGCGACGCCCTGACACCGGCACAGGCTGACAGCGCGCTCGCCATGCTGGCCGATCTCGAATCACTCGGCAGGATCGACACGCTCACTGCCGCATTCTGCCCCTGAACGAAGTTGCGGGGCCGGGCGCGGCCCCGCGGATTCAGGCTTCGAGCCAGACATGCTCCGCGAAGGCGAAGCCCATCAGCCCGCCGGTCGGGATCGGCTGCAATCCCTTCAGCTTGGCGACATGCGCATCGTTGAAGTTGGAGAAGATCGGAATGCCGATCCCGCATTTCTCATGCACCATCACCTGCATGTCCGCATACATCTGCTTGCGCTTGGCCATGTCGAGTTCGCCGCGGGCGGCGACCAGAAGCTGATCGAATTTCTCGTTCTTCCAGCCGCTTTCGTTCCACGGTGAATCGGACTTGAAGAACAGGGTCAGCAGCACGTCCGCGCTGGGCCGCGGGTTGATGCTTCCCACCGTGAACGGGTGCTTGAACCAGACATTCGACCAGTAGCCGGCGGCCGGCATGCGCTGGAGGTCGATGTTCAGGCCGACCGTCTGCGCGGCATGCTGGAGGATCTGAGCCTTGTCGGCAGCGGAACTTCCGGAGATGACGTAGAGCGGCAGCTTGGTGTTGCCGATCCCGGACTTCTGAAGATGGAACTTTGCCTTGTCGGCATCGAACGGCCGCTGCGGCAGGTCCGCGAAGTAGAAGCGGTTGGTGGGATCGACAGGCTGATCATTGGCGATCACGCCTTCGACCGCATTACGGATCTGCTCGCGGTTCTGCAGGTACTTGATAGCAAGCGTCAGATCCGGATTCCGTGTGGGATCGACGTCCTGGCGCAGGATGAAATTATCGTAGTAGCCGCACCTCGTCTCGAACACGGCGAAGTCGCGGTTCGCCGCGACGCGCCGCTTCAGTCGCGGCGTGATCTGTCCAGCCACCTGGATATCGCCCGCAAGCAGCGCGTTCACCCGCGCCGATTCGTCGGCGATGCCGATCATCTCGATCTCATCGAGATACGGCCTACCCGGCTTCCAGTAGTTCGGGTTGCGCGTGGCGACTGACCGCACGCCTGCCTCGAACACCGTGCACAGGTACGGGCCCGTTCCGTTGGCCTTGCTGAAATCCGACGTGCCCGCCTTCACGATAAGGAACTGCGGCGTGCCGAGGATCACGGGGAAATCCGCATTGGGTGCGTCCAGCACCACCGTGACCTCATGCGTGCCGGTGGCGGTGATCTTCTCCATCTGGGCCGCAAGCGCCTTCGCCGTCGATCCGGTCTTGGGATCCTTGATCCGCTCCAGCGTGAAGGCCACGTCCGCGGCGGTCAGCTCCGATCCGTCATGGAACCTGATCCCGCGCTTCAGGCGGATCGTCCAGGTGGTGACGTCCTTGGTATCGATCGCTTCGGCCAGCTCAAGCTGGGGTGTCAGGCTGCCGTCCAGGAAGGTCAAGCCATTGTGGAACATGAAGGCACGCATGTAGTCGGTGCTGTACGACCCCTGCGCGGGATCGAGCTTGTCCGCCGTCGAGGTCCCGGGCATGGCCACCTTGATCCGCCCGCCCTTGTGTGGCGTCTGCGCGCGCGCTTCCTCGGCCCTGAACAGGATGGAACCCGCGGCCGCGCCGCTGAGACCCATGGCCATGAGCCAGCACATGAGATCGCGCCGGCCGGCACCGCTTCGCAGTCCTGCGTCGATACGCTCCAGATCGGCCGCCGAGAGCAGCGGGTGCCTGTCGTCCATATGTTCGTTCCCCCAGTTCCGCGGCGCTCATGCTGCGAAGCCGGGGTAATTCCGGTCTTGGACGATTTTGCGGCTCCGCCGCACCCGTCTGGTAAAATCGTCCAATAGCGCCATCTGCGCATAGGCCATGGTTCGGGGCATGCGGGCCGGCCATGTGACGCACCATTCCGGACAGGGCGGATCATGAATCCAACCCTGATCCGCCTTGTCGCCAACCGCCTCGCGACCGGATTGCTGACGCTGCTGCTGGTTTCCCTGGTCGTGTTCTTTGCCGCCGGGCTGCTGCCTGGCGACGTGACGGAGGCGGTTCTGGGCCAATCGGCCACGCCGGAACTGGTCGCGGCGATGCGGGAAACGCTCGGCCTCAACCGTCCGGCGCCGCTCCGCTACCTCGACTGGCTGGCCGGGCTGTTCCATGGCGATCTGGGCATGTCGCTCGTCAACCGCGTGCCGGTCTGGCAGCTCATGCGGGACCGGTTGGCCAATTCGCTGATCCTCGCGGGCTTCGCCACCGCGATCACGGTGCCGCTGTCGCTGCTGCTCGGCATCACCACAGCCGTCCTGCGCGGCTCTCCCTATGACCGGGCCACGAATGTGACCGCCGTCTCGCTGGTCTCGGTTCCCGAATTCCTCATCGCCACGGTCGCGGTCATCATCTTCGCCGTCGAACTGCAGTGGTTTTCCGCGCTGTCCTCGCCGCGGTTCGGGTCAGTCGAACAGGTCTTCCAATCCTTCACCCTGCCCGTGCTGACGCTTGCCTGCGGCATGATCGCGCAGATGACGCGCATGACGCGCGCGGCGCTGATCAACGTGCTCGATTCGGCCTATGTCGAGATGGCGCGCCTGAAAGGCGTCCGCCCCGTGCGGCTGGTCCTGGCGCATGCCTTGCCGAACGCGATCGGGCCGATCGTCAACGCCATCGCGCTCAGCCTGTCCTCGCTGGTCGGCGGCGTGATCATCGTCGAGGTGATCTTCAACTATCCCGGCCTCGCCAAACTGATGGTCGATGCCGTCTCCACGCGCGACATGCCGCTGATCCAGGCCTGCGTCATGATCTCCTGCGCGGCGTACATGATGCTGGTGCTGTTCGCGGACGTCTGCTCCGTCGTCTCCAACCCGCGCCTGCGCCATGGGTGAGGTGATCTCCCTGTCCGAGCAGAGACCGGCGCGCGCGCGTGGCCGCTTCCGGTGGCATGCGCCCCTCGCCGGCTGGGTCGGCGCGGGGCTGGTGCTGTTCTGGGCGGTGACCGCGCTGGTGGGGCCATATGTCGCGCCCTATGACGCGGGAGAGGTGGTCGGCCCCCGGCTGTTCGCGCCCATGAGCGCCGAGCACCTGCTGGGCACGGACTATCTGGGCCGCGACATGCTCAGCCGCATCCTGGACGGAGCCTACTACACGGTCACGCTGGCGCTTTCGGCCACGGTCCTGGCCTGCCTGTTCGGCACCTCGCTCGGCATCCTTACCGCGATCCGCGGCGGCTGGTTCGACGTGGCCGTAAGCCGGGTCATGGATGCGCTGATCTCCATGCCGCACCTGCTGTTCTCGCTGGTGGTGATCGCGGCACTCGGTTCCTCCATGCCGGTGCTGATCGGGCTGCTGGCCGTGACCTACACGCCCGGTTCCTTCCGCATCGCGCGGTCGCATGCGCTCGGCATCAACGCGATGGACTTCGTGCAGGTTGCACGCGCGCGGGGCGAAGGCACGGGCTTCATCCTGCGCGAGGAAATCCTGCCGAACATGGTGTTGCCGGTGCTGACCGATTTCGGCCTGCGCTTCGTGTTCGTGGTGCTGCTGCTGTCGGGGCTGAGCTTCCTCGGCCTCGGCATCCAGCCGCCGCGCGCCGACTGGGGGTCCCTGGTGCGGGAGAACGTGGAAGGCATCTACGAGACCGCCCCCGCCGTCATCGTACCGGCGCTCGCCATCGCGACGCTGACGATCGGGGTCAACCTGTTCATCGACAACATGCCGCGCCGCCGCCGGGGCGCACCGCGCGCATGACCGCGCTGGTCGAGGTCGAAGGCCTGACCGTCGCCGCCCGCAACGATTTCGGCGAGGAGACCCGCATCGTCCAGGATGTCGGCTTCACCCTCGCAAGCGGTGAGGTCCTGGCGCTGATCGGCGAATCCGGCTCCGGCAAGACCACCACGGCGCTCGCCCTGCTGGGCTACGCGCGTCGGGGGTGCCGCTTCGCCGCCGGCGCCGTCCGCATCGGCGGGACGGACATGCTGACCTTGTCCGAAGCGCGGCTGCGGGATCTGCGCGGGCGCAAGGTCTCCTACATCGCGCAGAGTGCTGCGGCGGCGTTCAACCCCTCCCGCCAGCTGATGGACCAGATCACCGAGGGCGTGCGGATGCGCCGCCTTCTCGGCCGCGTGGAGGCGGAGGCGAAGGCCCGGGCACTGTTCCGGTCTCTGGCCCTGCCCGATCCCGACCGGATCGGGGCGCGCTATCCGCATCAGGTCTCGGGCGGCCAGCTCCAGCGGCTGATGGCGGCCATGGCGCTGATGACGGACCCGGAACTGGTCGTGCTCGACGAACCGACCACGGCGCTGGACGTGACCACCCAGGTCGAGGTGCTGCGCGCCTTCCGCCACGCGGTCCGGCAGCAAGGGGCGGCAGCGGTCTATGTGTCCCACGATCTCGCCGTCGTCGCGCAGATGGCCGACCGCATCCTGGTGATGCGCGACGGGCGGATGCGGGAGACGGGGACCACCCCGCGCATCCTGTCGGCCGCGCAGGATTCCTACACGCGCGAGCTTCTCGCTGCCGCCGCGCCCCGGCCCGCGACGCCGGCCCCCGCCCAGGAAGCAGCCGGATCGCTGATCGAGGTCGCGAACCTCACCGCCGGCTACGGGCCGGTGGACAAGGATGGGCAGCCGGCCTTCCCGGTGCTCCACGAGATCGGCTTCAGCATCCGCCCCGGATCGGCGCTGGGCGTGATCGGTGAATCCGGCTCGGGCAAGAGCACGCTGGCCCGCGTCCTGGCCGGCTTGCTGCCCGCCGCGTCTGGGAACGTGACGCTGGAGGGGCAGCCCCTGCCCCGGCAACTATCCGCACGCACGCCGGAACAGTTGCGGCGGATCCAGATCGTCTTCCAGATGGCCGACACCGCGCTGAACCCGGCGCACAGCGTGCAGCGCATCCTGGCCCGCCCCCTCGCCTTCTATCACGGCATCCGTGGTGCGGCCGCGCGCAGGCGCGTGGCCGCACTGATGGACATGGTGAAGCTGCCCGCGTCCCTCGCGGAGCGGCTGCCCGCCGAGCTGTCGGGCGGGCAGAAGCAGCGCATCAACCTGGCGCGCGCGCTCGCCGCCGATCCGGCGCTGATCCTGTGCGATGAGGTGACATCCTCGCTGGATACGGTGGTGGGGGAAGCGATCCTTGAACTGCTTGCCGAGCTGCGGCGGACGCTGGGTGTGGCGCTGATATTCATCAGCCACGACCTCAAGACGGTCCGTTCCATCTGCGACCAGGTGATGATCCTCTACGGCGGCCGGGTCATGGAGATCGGGCCGGGTGAGGCGGTGACGCAGGCGCCGGCCCATCCCTATGCCGACCTGCTCGCCGCCTCGATGCCGCAACTGCGGGTCGGCTGGCTCGACGGGCTGGACGACATGCGCCTCGCCGAAGCGGGCACGGCGGGGCCGGTCTTCGGGTACCGCGGATGCGCCTTCTTCACCCGCTGCGGCGTCCGCACCGAGGGCGTCTGCGACACCACTCCGCCCCCCTGGCACCGGCTGCGGAAAGGGACCGACATCAGGTGCCACCGCAACGAGGCGGAGCTGACCGCCGCACGGCCCGATCGCCGCGCCTCAGGATTGCACGTGACCCGCGTCTGACAGGATCGCCACCGCTATGTCCGCATCCCGCCTCCAGCAATCGTCCGCACCACCGTCGCCATCGCGCGCGGACCCGCTGCTCGCGCCTCTGCGCATCAAGGGACTGATGCTGCGCAACCGGGTGATGAGCACGAGCCATGCCTCCGGGCTGGATGACGCCGGCGTGCCGGGCGAACGCTACCAGCGCTATCATGAGGAGAAAGCCAAGGGCGGCATCGCGCTGACCATGTTCGGCGGCTCCTCCATGGTGTCTCCGGATGCGAGCTGGGGCGGCGGGCAGATCAACGTCAGCAACGACACGATCATCCCGCATCTGCAGACCTTCTCCACGCGCATCCACGGCCATGGCGCGGCGATCATGTGCCAGATCACGCATCTGGGGCGGCGCGCGACCTCCGCTGCGATGAACTGGCTGCCCACGATCGGCCCTTCCCCGATCCGCGAGACGCGGCACCGCGACATCCCGCGCGAGATGGACCGCCACGACATCGACCGCGTGATCCGTGACTACGCCGAAGCGGCGTGGCGCTGTCGCGAAGGCGGGCTGGACGGCGTGGAGACGGTGACGGGCGGGCATCTGATCGGCCAGTTCCTGTCCCCGCGCACCAACCGGCGCACCGATGCCTTCGGCGGCTCGACGGAGAACCGCGCGCGGTTCGGGCTGATGGTGCATGAGGCGATCCGAAAACGCGTGGGCGACGACTTCCTCGTCGGCATCCGCTTCGTGGTGAACGAGGATACCGAAGGCGGCATCGATTTCGACGAATGCGCCCGCCTCGCGGCACTGTTCGAGGCCGAGGGGCACATCGACTTCTTCAATGCGATCTTCGGCCGCATGGACACGGATCTGGCACTCGCCGAGCACAACATGCCGGGCATGTCGCAGCCACTGACGCCGTTTCTGGCCACGGTGGGCGCGTTCAAGCAACAGACGAAACTGCCCGTGTTCCACGCGGCCCGCATCCCGGACACGGCATCCGCTCGGCATGCCATCGCGGAGGGGCTGCTGGACATGGTGGCAATGACGCGAGCGCACATGGCGGACCCGCAGATCGTCAACAAGCTCATGCGGGGCGAGGAGGACCGTATCCGCCCCTGCGTCGGCGCCTCCTACTGCATGTATAAGAAGACCAACTGCATCCACAATCCGGCCACGGGACGCGAGCAGACCATGCCGCAGATCATCCCGCGCGCCGCGTCACCTGGGCGGCATGTGGTGGTGGTCGGCGGCGGCCCGGCCGGACTGGAGGCGGCGCGTGTCAGCGCCGAGCGTGGGCATCGCGTGACCCTGCTGGAAGCCAACAGCCGCGCTGGAGGCCAGATGCTGACGGCGGTGCGCGCCACGTGGCGGCGCGACCTGATCGCGATCGTCGATTGGCGGCTCAGTGAGCTGGACAAGCTGGGCGTCGAGATCCGCTACGACACCTATGCCGAACCCGACGACGTGCTGGCGCTGTCGCCGGATGCGGTGATCGTTGCCACCGGCGGGCTGCCGGATACGTCATGGCTCGACGGCGCGGAGCATTGCAGCACGGTCTGGGACGTGCTGGACAACCCTTCCGATGTGAAGGACGACGTGATCGTCTATGATGGCATGGGCCGGCATCAGGCCGTCTCCTGCGCGCTGCATCTGGCGGAGCACGGCAAGCAGGTCCAGTTCGTGACGCTGGATGACAATGTCGGGCTGGAGATGGAGTACAATGCCCGCGTCGTCTATCGGAAACGCTTCGCGCAGAACGGTGTGTGCACGCATATCGACCATACGCTGATCCGCGTCCGCCCACGTGGCAACCAGCTCGTCGCGACTTTCAGGCACGAACTGACCGGGGAGAAGATGGAGCTGACGGCCACGCAGGTCATCGTGGAGCACGGCACGCTGCCGATGACAGAGCTGTATGACGGGTTGCGCGACAGATCGGCCAATCTCGGCATCACCGATATCGACTCGCTGCTGGCCGGGCGGCCGCAACTCGCGGAGCCATTGCGGGACGGCGCGTTCGAGCTGCACCGTATCGGCGACGCGGTGACCAGCCGCGGCGTGCACGCCGCGATCTACGACGCCATGCGTCTGTGCATGGCGCTGTAGCCGGACCGCTGCGACCGGCATGGCCGAAGCATCCTTCGACAACCTGTTGCTGCGCGACTTCACGGAAGCGGACATCGTCGCAGCGCGACGCATCTCGGCCGCCGTGGGCTGGCCGCACCGGCATGAGGACTGGCTGTTCGCGCAGCGCCTGGGCCACGGGCTCGTGGCCGAACGGGATGGCGCCGTGATCGGAACGGCACTGGCATGGCGGTACGGCGACGCGGCGGCGAGCCTGGGAATGGTGACCGTGGCGCCGGACCACCAACGGCGCGGTCTGGGCCGCCTGCTGATGCAGCGGATCCTGGAAACACTCTCCGGCCGGCGCGTCTTTCTGCACGCATCGGCGGCGGGTGTTCCTCTCTACCGCGCACTCGGCTTCCGCACCGCCGGTGCGGTCCGCCAGTACGAAGGAACGGCGTTCTGGGACGGTCTGGCCGCGCTGCCGCCGGCCGAGCGGCTGCGGCCGCTCAGCCGTAGCGATCTGGACGCCGTCACCGCGCTCGATGCGAAGGCACTGGGCGCGCCGCGCCAATCCATCGTCGCCGCGCTTATCGATGAGGCGCGCGGCGTGGTGCTGGACCGGGGTGGAGACGCCATCGGTTTTGCGATGCTGCGGCGCTTCGGGCGCGGCCATGTGATCGGGCCCGTGGTCGCCCCCGATGCGGTGCGTGCACGGGCGCTGATCGGCCACTGGCTTGGCGCGCAGCAAGGGCTGTTCATACGGATCGATGTCCCCGACCACGCCGGCCTCAATGCCTGGCTGGAGGAATTGGGCTTCGCATCGGCCGGGGACGTGCAGGTCATGATACGCGAAAGTGCTGCGCCCCAGGCGGCTTGCACGGAGACGCGCCGCTTCGCGCTGCTGAGCCAAGCCCTCGGCTGAAATATCCACCCCGTCATTCCGGCTTTATCGCAATAAAATGCGATTTAGCCCCCTCGCTTTGAAAACAAGTGCCAGACGACCGCCGCTAGCCTGCTCGTAACGGCATACCACAACAGATGCCGGGAAACAGGGACTGCAACACGGCACGCACCGAATGCCGACGTCTGGAGACTTGCATGAATATACTTGCACAGCCCGGCGATGTGCCGGGCGCACGCTTCCGGCCGACGAAGCCCCTTTCCCCCGCCATCCAGACCGCGCGACAACGCATTGAGGAGAGCTACACCGAAGCACTCAGCCTTCTGCAGCTCGCGAGCCTCAGCAATCTGAGCCTGCATCGCTTCGCGACAGCGTTCCGCGAACAGGTCGGCATGCCGCCGCATCGCTACCAGTGCCACCTGCGTCTGGAACACGCGCGCAGCCTGCTGAACCAGGGCGTATCACCCGCCGATGCGGCGATCGAGGTCGGCTTCTTCGATCAAAGTCACCTCTCACGCCATTTCAAGCGGCGCTACGGCGTCACCCCCGGACGTGCCAAGCGGGCCGGCAGCCTGCCCTGAGGGGAGGCGGCGCCTGACGGCGCCGCCCCGACCACCGGGCCCGTGACTATTCGGCTGCGGCGAGGCTCTGGAGTTGCGGCACGCTGGCCGTCAGCGCCCGCCAGGCCGCCTGAACCTCCGCCACGCCGCTTGCCTCGCGGGTCACGGTCTCCATCAGCTTGCGCTTGACGAAGTACCGCCACTGCACCGGCAGCGTGGCCAGGATCGCCGTCATTTCCGCATAGGCGGCGTCGGTCCAGACACTTTCGAACGCGTCGCGCTCGGGGCCGAACTGGAAATGCACGTTCGCCGCGGCCGATGGCCGACTGGCACGAAGTGCCGCCGTCGCCTCGACATCAAGGGTCTCGTCACGGATCACCACGCCGTAGTCGCGTTCGGCCGCCTCGGCGTCGATATAGCCGCAGATCACGTCGTGCAGCACCCGCTCCGGCTCACGCAGCAACGGGTCGCCACGACCGCCGCCGCCGGGCGAGGTGATGCTGACGACATCGCCCGGATCAGCGACGAAGGTGTCGATGTTGTTCAACACCCGCATGTTGGGCTTGCCGGGATTGAGCGACATGGTGGAAGCGCCACCCGCCTGCCCGCCCAGGATGCCCCAGGGACGGAAGCGGCAGCGATCGCGGTTGCGGGCGGTGATGCGGGTGTTCGGCGCGCTGACCTCGAACTCCATCTGGGTCGCGAGGCCGCCGCGCCAGCGGCCCGCCCCGCCGGTGCCCGGCGCCAGCCCGTAGCGGCGGAAGCGGATCGGCACCTCGGCCTCGGTGATCTCGATCGGCGTGTTCTTGAGATACGCCGCGTCGGCGCCGGACCCGTCGGTGCCGTCGCCATGCGGCATGCCGCCGCCGCCGCCGACCACGGGATTGACGGCCGCGATCACCGTCTCGCTGGTGCGGCTGTCATAGGTCATGACGTTGACGATGGAGCTGGACCCCGCGGGTGCTGCCGGCATGCGTTCCGGCATCGCGAGGCCGAAGGCGCCGAACAGCAGGCTGCGCAGCCGCGCGCAGGTCAGGCTGCGCATGCCGACCGCGGCGGGGAAATGCGGGTTCACCACCGTGCCTTCCGGCAGGATGCAGGTGAACGGACGCGTCAGTCCGTAATTCAACAGCAGGTGGGGGTTGAGGGAATAGAGCACGTAGTACACGCCCACCAGCATCAGCGTGTGCCGCGCATTGCCGCCCGTGGGCACGTTGAGCGAGGACGTGAGCTGCGGGTCGCTGCCGGTGAAGTCCAGCACCGCCGCGTCGCCCTTGATCCGCAGCGTGACCGCAAGCCGCGCGGGATGTCCTTCCGGCCCGTCCTCGTCGGCGTAGTCGGCGAAGAAATAGTCGCCGTCGGGGATCGAACGCAGGATCTCCCGCGCCTGATGCTCGGCGTAATCCAGCAGATCCGTCAGGCCCTGGCGCAGCGTGTCGATGCCGAACTTGGCGATCATGTCGCGGATCTTGCGCTCGCCGGTGTTCATCGCACCGACGAACGCCTTGAGGTCGCCCAAATTCTGCTCAGGCTTGCGGACATTGGTCATCATCACATCGACCAGTTCCGCGTTCAGCTTTCCAGCCCGGTAGAGCTTGGACGGGCGGAAGCGGATACCCTCCTGATGAATCTCGGTCAGCGCCCGGGACAGGGACGCGGGCACCGCGCCGCCCATGTCGGTGTTGTGGATATGGCCCGAGGCGAAGCAGACCAGCTCGCCCTCGTGGAAGATCGGCTTCCACAGATGCAGGTCCGGCGCATGCGTGGACAGGTAGCCGGAATAGGGGTCGTTGGTGCAGCCGATATCGCCGGGCTCGTAGCCGTCGATCATGGCGATCGCCCGGCTGTAGTCGAGGCCGGGATACCAGGTCGCGCCGAGATCGAGCGGCACGGCCGCCGTCAGCCCGGCGCCGTCGAGCACCTGGATCGTGAAGTCCTCCGTCTCCTTCACGAAGGTCGAATGCGCCGTCCGGTACAGCGTGTAGGCCATGTTCTCGGCCGCCGCGCGCACATGGTTGGCGAGGATCTGAAGCGTGACCTTGTCGAGACTCATGCCGCCGTTCCCGTGCGTTCCAGGATCATGTTGCCCACCGCGTCGATCGACGCCTCGAACCCGGGCGGAATGCAGCTCGTGCAATCGTCCTGAGCCACCACGCAAGGTCCCTGGAAGCGATGGCCGTGACGCAGGCGGCCGCGTTGATAGAAGGGCAGGTCGTGCCAGTCTCCGTCGAAGAAGACGCGCAACGTGGTCTCGGGCTCCGGCGCACCGGCCGCGACCTCCGAATCCGGCGGGATCTCCGGCTTTGGCGTCGCTCCCGCCATCACCAGGCGCAGATTGACGATCTGCACCGGGCTTTCCTCGTCACGGAAGTCATAGACGCCTTCATGCGCGACGTGGAACGCGGCGACGATCTTCTCCACCGCGCCCTGCAGGACCCAATCGGATTCGAGCGGCACCTCGATCTCGAAGGACTGGCCGCGGTAGCACATGTCGGCGAACCAGGTGGCCTGCGCCGCACCGTCGAATTTCTGCTCCTCGCGCAGCCAGGAAAGGCCCGACGCGTGGAGCGCCTGCCCCGCCTCTGCGATACGCGGGCCGGACGCGGCATCGACCTGAAGCAGCAGCGTGCGGATGAAGTCGTTGCGGACGTCCGACACCAGCCCGCCCAGCGCGCTGACCACGCCGGGCCGCGGCGGGATCAGCACGCGCGCCATGTCCATCTCACGCGCGAGGAAGCATCCCATCATCGGTCCCGCGCCGCCGAACGGCAGCAGCGCGAAGTCGCGCGGATCGACGCCGTGGCGGGCGACCAGCTTGCTCACCTCGACGAACATGCCGGAGGTTGCGACACGGATGATCGCCTCCGCCGTCTGCTCCAGCGACAGCTTCATCGCATCGGCGATCGGCTGGATGGCGGCCCGTGCCAGCGCCGGATCGACATGGACCATGCCGTAGGCGAGATCCTGCTGGCCCAGGAAGCCGCACACCGCGAATGCGTCGGTGATGGTCGGCCGCGTGCCGCCACGGCCGTAGCAGGCCGGGCCGGGGGTGGAACCGGCGCTCTCCGGTCCGACCTTCAGCACGCCGAATTCGTCCACCCAGGCGATCGATCCGCCGCCATCGCCGATCGATGTGACGGCGACGCTGGGGATGTACAGCGGCAGGTCGCCGATCTTCTCGCCGGTGCCGAATTGCGGCGCGCCATCGATGATCAGCGCCACATCCGCGCTGGTGCCGCCGATGTCGAGGGTGATGACGTTCGGGATGCCCGCCTGCCGCGCGACCCAGGCCGCCCCGGTCACGCCCGAGGCGGTGCCGGACAGGATCATCGACACGCAGGCCCGCTTGCCGAGTTCCGCCGACATCAGTCCGCCATTGGACTTGGTGATCAGCGGCGTTGCGGTCACGCCGCGGCCGCGCAGGCCGGCGATCAGGTTGTCCAGGTAGTCGCGGATGCGCGGATGCACGAAGCCGTTGATCAGGGCGCAGGTCGTGCGTTCGTATTCGCGGATCACCGGCCAGATCTCGGTCGACCGGAAAACGAACATCTCCGGCGCCAGCTCCGCGACGATGCGCGCCGCCGCCTCTTCATGCACCGGGTTACGGTAGGCGTTGAGCAGAGAAATGACGATCCCGTCAGCGCCCTTCGCCCGGGCGCGCGCGACCGCGCGTGCAACCGTCTCCTCATCCAGCGCCTGCTCGATGCTGCCATCGGACAGCACCCGCTCCGCGACGCCGAAGACGCGATCGCGGGTGACCAGTGGCGCGCCGCGGCGGGAGAAGAGGCTGTAGGCGTCCGGCATCCGCAGCCGGGCAAGCTCGATCACGTCCTCGAACCCCGCCGTGGCCAGCAGGGCGAGCTTGGCACCCTTGCGCTGGATCACCGCGTTGATGCCCACCGTGGTGCCGTGCACGAAACTGGTGATCCGCGACGGGGACAGGCCGTGCCGCTGTTCCAGCAGGTCGAGACCGCGGATCAGTTCGGCGCCGGGCGTGTCCGGGGTGGTGAGGACCTTGAGGCTGTGAAGCTGGGCGGCGTCCTCATCCCACACGCAGAAATCAATGAACGTGCCGCCAATGTCGACCCCGACACGATAGCCCATCAAGTTGCACCTTTCGCCGCGACGTTGGTTGTGCCGACTATTCGGCACACAGTGCGGCGGGTCGAGGGCAAAGGTGCCGGATCGGCATAACCATAAGTTATATCAGGGTCAGGCATGAAGGCGCGACAACTGGAAATCTTTCACGCGGTCATGCGCAGCGGGACGATCACGGCAGCGGCGGAATTCCTCGGCATCTCGCAGCCGGCGGTCAGCAAGGCGGTGCGGGCGGCCGAGCGCAGCCTGGGATTCCGCCTGTTCCGCACTGTGAAAGGGCGCCTGTCGCCCACGCCGGAAGCCCAGCGCCTGCTGCCGGACGCGGACCGGATCATGCGCGAACTCGCCTCCTTCCAGCGCCTGACCGGGGAAGTGCGCAATGGCGGGGCGGAACTGCTGCGCGTCGCGGCCTCATCGGCGCTGGCGCTGACGGTGATGCCGGCGGCCGTCGCGCGGTTCCGCAAGCGCCATCCGCAGGTGCAGGTCTTCTCCCACCTCGCGCCGGCGCGCAACATCGCGGACGCGGTGATCGCGCGGGAGGCGGAGTTCGGGCTGACCCTGTCGCCCGAGCAGGCGCCCGGCCTGTCGCTCCGCAGCCTGGGCACGCGGGACATGATCTGTATCGTGCCGCTGGGCCATCCGCTGCTCGCGCAGCCGGTCGTGTCCCCTTCCGACCTGCTGGCCTATCCGCTGATCTCCTTCGGTTCGGAGACCTATTTCGGCCAGTTGCTCGATCAGGCCTATGAGCAGGACGGGGTGCGGCGGACCGTATACCTGCGCGTGGCCATGAGCATCGCCGCCGCCTGCCATGTGCAGGCGGGGGTCGGCGTGGCGATCGTCGATGACCTGATTCCCCGCCTCGGCCTGGCGGGGATCGACTGGCGGCCGATACGCCCCACGATTCGCCTGCCCGTCACGCTCGTCACCGATGAACGCCAGCCGGTCAGCCGCCTTGCGACCGCGTTCATGCGCACGGTCGAGGCAGTGCTGGAAGACGATGAGGAAAGCGGCCGGCCGCCGCGTCAGGCCGGCCGCGTGAAGGAAGGCGGCGGCCGGTAGATCCGGCCGCTTGCGTTCGTCGGGTGGCTACCGGACCAGCCGCGCCGCCATGGCGTTGGTCCGTTCGTGGCCGCTCGCCTCGTAGCTGATACCCTTCCGCGCCACCCAGAAATTGCTGAGCTGGTAGAGCGGGATGAAGCCCACATCGTCCTTCATCACGATCCCCACGGCCTGCCGCAGAAGCGCCTCGCGCGCATCCGGATCCAGCGTGGACATCGCCTTGGCAGTCAGCGCATCGACGGTGGGATTCGAATACCAGGCCCGGTTGTAGGCGCCGGTCCCACGCTCGCGGTTGGGCGTGTTGACGACATTGATCAGCGCGTAACCGGATTCGCCGGAATTGCTGCCCCAGCCCCACAGGCCCATGGCGAATTCGCGCTTGGTAGACCGCGCCGAGAAGGCGGCGGATGGCAGCGTCTCCACCGTGGTCGGGACCCCGATCCGCGACCACATCTGGGCCACGGCCTGGACCGTGATCGGATCGGTCGGGCGCGAGTCGTTGGAGGCATGGACCGTGATCCGGAACCCGTTCGGATACCCGGCTTCGACCAGCAGCTTCTTCGCCGCGTCGGGGTTGAAGGGCGGCACCGGCACGTCCGGATTGTACGAATAAGTACCCGGCGGCACCCATTGCCCGTTCGGCGAAGCCGTTCCCTGCATCACACGGTCCGACAGCGCCTCGCGGTTGATGGCGATCGACAGCGCGCGGCGGACACGCACATCCTGCAGCGGATTGCGCTCCAGCCTGGAGCCATCCGCGGCCGTGATGAACGGGGAAGGGTCGTCACCGCCCTGGTCCGGCGCCAGATAGATCAGGCGCATGCCCTGATGGCTGTAGACCTTGAAGTCGGAATTCTGCCGGAAACGCGGCAGGTCGTTGGGTGACGGGGCATCGATCACATCCACCGCGCCTGACAGCAGGGCCGCGCTGCGCGCGCCCGCATTCGGCAGATACTTGAACGACGCACGTTCCCAGTCCGGCTTCGGCCCCCACCAGCCGTCGTTACGCTCGAACTCCACGCCCTGGCCATGCGTATAGCGGACCAGCCGGAACGGACCGGTGCCGATCGCGGCCTTGCCGGTGTTGTAGTCCTCGGTGGTCGCCCCCTCCCCCACGGCCTTCGAGATGATCGCCAGGTTGGACAGATCATTCGGCAGGTTTGGCGCCGGTGTCTGGGTATGGATATGGATCGTGGTCGGATCGATGATCTCGACGCGGACGATCTGCCGCACGACACCGGCGAACCCGCCGGGGCTGTTGGGCACGTCGCGCGCCCGTTCGACCGTGAAGGCGATGTCCTCGGGGGCCAGCGGCTGGCCGTTGCTGAAACGCACGCCCGGGCGCAGCTTGAATTCCCACACCGTCTCTTCCAGCGGCCGCCAGCTCAACGCCAGCCCGGGGACGAGCTTGTTGTCGGCGTTCTGCTCGACCAGACGGTCGAAGATGTGCAGCGCGAGCGCCTTGGTCGGCGTGCCGTTGTAGAAATGCGGATCGACCGTGTTCGCCGGTGCGGCAAGGCCGATGGTAATGGTCTGCGCCCCCGCCGCCAGCGGATGGACAAGCGCCCACCCCAGACCGCCCAGCGCAAGAAGCGCCCGGCGCGTATTCCAGCCTCTACCCATCATGTTCAGCTTCCCTGTCGGTTGTTGGTTGGGGTCTCAGCCGCCCTTGGCGGGGGTGAGCATCTCCGCCGCGGCGGTACCGCTGATCGGGGGGCGGCTCAGCGCGCTGCTGTTGGTGTTGACGCTGCGTTCCATCACCACGCCGTCGCCGTCGAAGCGGCAGACGACCGTATCTGCGAAGGCGGTCTCCACGAAGCGCCACGTCATCCGGAATGTTTTCGGATCGGTCCAGACACCGCTTGCGACCACGCGCATCTGCCCGGGCTCGTATTCATGATGCAGGTAGTGGCCGGTCACGGTCGTCTCGCCGGCCAGACCATGGCCAAGGCCGAACGCCACGATGTGCGTCCCGCGATGATCCTCCAGCGTAAAACGCCCCTCCGTAGGGCCAAACGTGAAGCCGATGCGGGCCACGTTGTCGGCATTGGGTGCCATTACATAGGTCCGGCCGCTGAGTTCCGCGGCCAGAGGCCCCTGCACGGCGCCGTCCGGATCGGCCAGATGCAGGCCGCCCAGGCGCTTCGCCAGCGCCGCCTCTGCCTCGGAGGCCGCTGCCACGGTGCCGAGCGCAGGGAAAAGATGGGCCCAGACATGGGCGGTCAGGCGCGGGTCGCGCTTGGCCAGCGCCGCCGTGTAGGCCAGCACGGCGTCCTGCTCCGGCATGACGATGCATTGCTGGCCGAACAGGCCGGAGGCATGGAAGGCGCCATGCGGTGACATCCACCACTGGTAGCCATACCCTTCCCGCCGCTCCTCCGGCTTGGGTCCGGACGGGTCGCGCGCGCCGTAGCGGCGGCCGTCGAAGCTGCCCATCCAGACCTCTGCGACCTGCCCACGGGTGGCGTCCCGCACCCAGGCTTCGGACAGGATCTGCTGTCCGTTCCAGCGTCCTTTCTGGAGATGCAGCACGCCGAGCTTCAGGAAATCCTCGGTCGTGCAGGACAGGCCGTTGCCGCCCGTACTGACGCCTTCGGGCGACACGTCCCATGGCAGCGGCCCCATGCCGAGCGGGCGGCCGATGCGTTCGGCGATCAGATCCGCGGCGAGACGCCCTGTGCGCTTGGTCACGATCGCGGAGAGGATGTAGGAGCAACCGCTGCTGTAGATGAAGGTCCGGCCGGGAACGTCCTCGACCGGCTCGCAGAAGAAGGCGCGCGTCCAGCTTTCCGTCATGCCGCGCCATTCACCACCCGACAGACCGGTGCGGTGGCCGGACTGCATGGTCAGCAGATCACGTACCGTCATCGCGGCAAGGTTGTCGCTGACGGTCGCGGGCAGGTCTTCGGGGAAGAAGTCGATCACGCGATCGTCCAGCGCCAGCTTGCCGTCGTCGATCAGCAATCCGACCGCGCACGCGACCCAGCTCTTGGTCGCCGAATGCATCATGTGCGGGATATCGGCGGCGTAGGGCTTCCAGAACGCTTCCGCCACCACCGCGCCGCCACGATACAGCATCAGGCTGTGCAGTTCGATACCGTCCGCCTCGACCGCATCGAGGAAGGCGGCAATGCCGCGCGGATCGACCTGCCGGGAGGTCAGGCTCGCGCGCGGCAGCGGCACCGGCGCGCTCATGACACCAGAACCGCCATGCCGTCGCGCTGCGGATCGGCGCCGCCATCAAGGCCGCCCTGGGTGACACGGATGCCGTGCAACGCGGCGAAGGCATAACTCATCGGGGAACGCTTCACGTCATAACCCTCTGCTTCCAGCACATCCGTCACCTCGTGCAGCACGCGGTTGGACACATCGATGGAATCCGACACCGCGACCACGCGCGGCGCGGCCACTGCTTCCAGCATGCTCATGCCGAAATCGATCACGTTCATGATCCCCTGGGCGACCGCGGGTGCGATATAGCTGCCGCCCGGCGCGCCGATCACGATGAACGGCCGGTCGTCCTTGAACACGATGGTCGGCGCGGCGCTGCTTGCCCGCCGCTTGCCCGGCGCGATCGAGGCCGCATGGCCCGGGCGCGGGTCGAAGCGGCTCATCGTGCCGTTGTAGATAAAGCCCAGCCCCTCGGTGATGGCACCGGAAGGACTACCGAGCGTGTGCGTCAGCGCCACCGCGTTGCCGTCCTTGTCCACCACCGAGATGTGCGTGGTGTCCCGCTCGCCCCCGTCCAGCCGCTTCACCTGCGCGCGTTCCCCCCCGCGGATTGCGGCGGCGAGTTCGGCCGCGTAGTCCTTCGAAACAAGCTGCTCGACAGGAACGTTCACATAGGCCGGGTCGCCCATGTGCCGGTCCTTGTCGATGGTCATCCGCTTCATCGCCTCGGCCAGCAGGCGCACATGCGCGACGCTGTTGTGGCCGAGCGCGGCGAGGTCGAAATGCTCCAGGATGTGCAGCACCTGAAGCATCAGCACACCCGAGGCAGGCGGCGGGCTGACCGACACGCGGTGGCCGCGATAGCTGCCCCAGACCGGCTCCACCACCGACAGCGTGTAGGCGGCCAGATCCTCCTTGGTGATCAGTCCGCCATTCGCGGCGAAATCGGCGGCGATCTCGTCGGCCAGCTCGCCGGTGTAGAACAGCTCCGGCCCGCCCTTCGCCAGACGCTCCAGCGTACGCGCCATGTCGGGGTTGTGCAGCATGTCACCGGGACGCTTGGGGGACCCGTCCTGGCGGAAATACAGTTCCCGTCCCGTGCGGGTCAGGCGGAGCTTGTCGGGGGTGTTAACCTGACCGCTATCCTTCTGGTCCTGGGTCCAGAACCAATGCTGGTGCGGCCGCACCATCACGCCGCGATGCGCCAGCGCGATCGCGGGCGCCATGGCATCCGCCCAGTCCAGAGTACCGTAGCGCGACAGCGCCTCTGCATAGCCTTTCACGCTGCCGGGCGTGCAGACGGCGAGATACCCCTGCTCGCTGACGCCGCCTTCCAGCAGGAAAGCGAAACCGTCGCGGGACTGGCCGCGCAGCTTGTCCGCCCACATGTCCGGCCGGGCGGCGAGCGGGGCGCGGGCGTAGAATTCCAGCACCTGATGCACGCCGCGCTTCGGCAGATAGACCTGCATGGAGCCGAAGCCGCCGATGCCGCACATCAGCGGATCGGCCACACCCTGAACGAAGGCGGCGGCGACGGCGGCGTCCACGGCGTTGCCACCCCGCCGCAGCACCTGCGCCCCGGCCTCCGCCGCCTCGGGCTGCGGGGCGACGATCATGCCGGGCATGCGCTCAGCCCTTGCGGCGCTGGGCGAGCGCGTCGAACAGGAAGTCCTTCACCCGGGTCATCACCCGCGCCCGATCATGCGAGATACCGGGCACGAGGTCGAAGCGTACCTTCACGCCCGCCTTCTCGAACGAATCAGCCAGCGCGCGGGACCGTTCGGGCCGCGTGCGGCCGGCGTCGTTCGCGCCTTCCATCCAGTAGGCGCTGCCCGGCTTGTGGGTGATCTCCCACGTCTCCAGATCGGCCTCGCCCACGATGCACTGCACCGGCACCTTGGCGAGCGCATCCTTGTCGAAGGTGATGCCGAACTTCTCCGGCAGGTTGCGGATGCCCACCCACCAGTCACGGTCCGGATCGAGCAGCGTGACCGACCCCGGCGCGCCGACCGAGGCCGCCCACAGGCGCTGCGGGTGCAGGATCGCGAAGCGATGGGTGAAATGCCCGCCGCCCGAATAGCCGAGCAGCGCGAACTGCGACCAGTCCTGCCCGTATTTCTCCGCCACCTCGGCGACGATATCGAGCAGCACCTTGTCGTAGCGGATGTCACCTTCCTGGATGTACTTGTAGCCGCTGCGCGCGCCGTCGCCCCGCACGCCCACGGGGAAGATCGGACACAGGATGGCGACGTTGTTCCACCGACCGAACTCGGCCAGGTCGTTGCGGTATTCCAGGAACGAGGTCCGGCCGGTGCCGTGCACGGCGACGATCAGATCGACCTTGGCACCGGTGCCCACGACTGGCGGCACATACATCGCATAGTGGAAGCGCGGGTCCGCCTTGGAGGCGAACATCACGGTCGGCCCGAGGTCATAGAGGGCACGTGCCCGTGCGGTGGCTTCGGGGGTCGGCGGTGCGTCGGTCATGTCCGGTTCAGCCCTTCTGTCCCACGCCCATGGCGAGCGTGTATTGGTCGGCACGCGTCTCGTAGGTGATGTCCTTGCGCGCGGCCCAGACCGCGACCTCGTGATGCAGCGGGACGACCGCCACATCCTCGAAGGCGATACGGCTGGCTTCCGCCAGCAGCGCGCCGCGCTTCGCATCGTCCATGGTCTGCAGGGCCTCGGCCAGGCGCTTGTCCACCTCAGGGTTGGAATAGCGGCCGGAATTGCTGGCCCCCATGCCGGCGGCGCGGTTGTAGGTGGCGATGATCGCCTTGAGCGGGTTCGAAGTCTCGCCCGTGTTCACGCCCCAGGACGACAGGAAGAAGCTGAAATCACCGCTGGGGTTGCGCTTGGAATAGACCGACCATGGCATCACCTCGGCCTCGGCATGGATGCCGATGCGGGTCAGCATCTGCGCGACCCCCTGCACGATCTTGGCGTCGTTGATGAAGCGGTCGTTGGGGCCATGGATCGTCAGCCGGAAGCCATTCGGATAGCCGGCCTCCTTCAGCAGCGCGCGCGCCCGGTCAGGATCGTAGGGGGCGGGCTTCAGCGCGTCGGATGTCCCGAAACGTCCGTTGGGCAGGAACTGCGAGGCGATGACGGACTGGCCCTCCATCACCCGCTCGTGCAGCGCCTCCCGGTTGATCGCAAAGGAGATCGCCTGCCGCACCCGCAGATCCTTCAGCGGGTTGCGATCAAGCGGCTTGCCGTCGATCCCGGCGACGAAGGGCGAGACGTCGCGATGATGGTCGAAGCCAAGATAGACGACACGGCCGGAAATGCCGCTGATGGTGTGGAAGCGCTGGTCGGCACGCAGACGCGGCATGCCCTGCGACGGCAGGGACTCGATGATGTCGAGCTCACCCGCCAGCAGCCCGGCCAACCGGCCGCCATCATCGGTGGCGATGTGCAGCTGCACCTCCGACCACGGCAGCTTCGGACCCCACCAATTGTCGTTGCGTGTCAGCACGATGCGGCCGCCCGGAACATACTCCTTCAGCACGAAGGCGCCCGTGCCAATGGCGGCCTTGCCGTTGTTGAAGTCCGGCGTGGGCGCATCCTTGTAACGCGCGCTGATGATGCGGATGCGACTCAGCGAGTTGAGCAGCAACGGATCGGGTCCGTTCGTCTCGATCACCAGCGTCTTCGGCGAGGGAGCCGACATCGCCTTGATGCTGCGCGTGTAGGTGCGGAAGGAAGCGACGCTCGGCAGGTCATTGGCGCGGCGCAGGGAGATGATCGCATCCTCCGCCGTGAAAGGAGCGCCGTCGCTGAACGCGGCGTCGGGCCGCAGCACGAACTCCCAATGCGTGTCGTCGATCCGGCGCCAGGATGCGGCAAGGCCGGGCGTGGAGGCGGATATCGGGTCGTTGGTGATCAGCGCGTCGAAGATATGGCTAGCGACAGCGTTGTTGGGCGCATTGCTCTGAAAATGCGGATCGAGCGTGGTGTTGGGCGCGGCCATGCCCACGCGCAGCACGCCGGACCGTCCGGCCCCCTGGGCCAGGGCCGCGGTCAGCCAGCCGGTGCCCGGCAGGGCCACGGCGCCCGCGGCGGCACGTGTCAGCCAGCGGCGGGTGATGGGATGGTCGTGCATGCGGGCAGCTCCTGCATCTGTGGACAGGCGTCCGCGTGCACGACAATCGATCGGCGGTGCCGCGGCAGTGAGTATCGCTGCCGCGCAGGATTGCACTCTGTGCCATCAAAGCTCAATAGGGTCCGGCATCGTTTTGCGGCCGCCACGGCAGCGCCGCCGTTCCCGCCAGATGCCGGTACATCCGCTCCGCCGCCTCGGCGCGGTTGCCGGCCGCAAGCGCGTCGAGGATGCCCAGATGGTCGGTGACTGAAACGCGCACCCGCTCCGGCCCACGCCGCCAACCATAGTTGTAGAAGCGGCGGAGCTGGTTCTGCTGGTCCATGGCCTGGGCCAGGAAGCGATTGCCGGACGCCTGCGCGAGTTCAAGATGGAAGGCGGCGTTGGTCTCGAAGAAGGCGACCGAATCCACCTCCCGCCAGGACCGCGCCAGGAAACGCTCGTGCGCTGCCCGCGTGCGCGCGATCCATCCTTCCTCCAGGGCAAAGCCCGGTTCCAGGATGCCGGACGGCTCGATCATCATGCGGAAGCGATAGGCTGCGGCGCGATCCCCCGGATGGCCATAGCCTGTCTGGAACCGCCAGCGATGGCCGCGGTTGCGGACAACCGCCCCGACCTCCGCGAGCCGGCGCAACGCGCCCGACACCTCCGTGCGGCTCGCCCCGTAGCGGCCTTGCAGCAGCCGCTCCGACACCTCGGATGGCAGGCTCCCGCCGCGCCAGTCATAGGCGATGCGCACCATCAGCGTTGCGGTCGCATCCGTCTCATCCTCCGCCGCGAGCGGGGCGGGATCGATATCCGGATCGGCAAGCCGCACGCGGCGGCCATCGATGCGCACCGCCCCCATCGCGCTCAACAGCGCGATGGCGCCGATCACCGGCGTACGCGACACACCAAGCGCGCGCGCCAGGGCCAGCCGGGACAGTTCCTCCCCCGGCACGGCACCGCGGGCGCGCAGCGCGGCCAGGATGTCGCGTGCGAGAGTGCGGTGCAGGACCGGGGCGCCTGCGATCACGTCCGTGTCTGGCGTATTGGTCATAATTGCCCTGTGTGACATCATAATGCAGCAAAAGGAGTTCATGTGAGAATACCGTCGCTGCTCCGCACCGCACCATCGCTCCCCTCCGCATCACAGCGTTCAAGGCATCTTCCATGACATCGCTGCCGCGCGACCCCGCTGCCTGGGGTATCCAGCCCGCCCGCCTGCACGCCGACGTGGCGCGTCTTGCCGCGCTGGGCCGCAAGCTGCCGGGTTCACCGCAGGAGGAAGCTGCCTGCGGGATCATCACCGATGCACTGCGCGACGCGGGCGTCGCGCATGAAGTGCATATCTTCGACGCCTTCATCGGCTGGCCGGAACGGACCGCCATCACCGTCGCGGGGCGGGAGATCCGCGCCACCGGCGTGGGTTCCGCCGCCGGCACGGGGCCGAACGGCGTCACCGCGCCGGTCGCCGCGCTCGATGGCGGCGGCGACCTCGCCGGCCGCCTGGTGCTGACCGACGGGCTGCCCCGCTACGATGCCTGCGTCCGGGCGATGCGCGCGGGCGCGCTGGGCGTGATCGCGATCTCCACCGGCCCGGACCGCCACTATGTGCAGGCCTCGCCGCTCTGGGGCCCGCCGGCAAGCGACGCCGATCTGGCCCTGCTGCCGACCGTCCCGGCCGCGCAGGTCTCCGCCGAGGACGGCGCCTATCTACGATCGCTGGCCGGCACCGCGACGCCGGTCACGCTGGTCGCGGAAGCCCGCCGCGGATGGCGCCGGGCGCAGATGCCGGTGGCCGACATCCCGGGCGAGGAAGCGTCCTTCGTGCTGCTCGGCGCGCATTACTGCACGTGGCAGGACGGTGCGACCGACAACCTCGCCGGCGCGGCGCTGCTGCTGGAACTCGCGCGCCTGTTCGCCGCGGGCCCCCGGCCGCGCTATGGACTGCGCTTTGCCTGGTGGACCGGCCATGAGCAGGGCGTCTACGCGGGTTCGTCCTGGTATGCGGACCGCTTCCGGGCGGAACTGTACGACAACGCCATCGCCTACCTGAATGTCGATATCGTCGGTGTGCGCGACGGCACGGTGAAGGCGCTGCGCAACACCACCGCCGAACTCTCCGCCTATGCGACCTCGGTGCTGGAACAGACCGCGGGCAAGCTGTCGGCGGCCGACGACGACTTCGTCCGCCGCGCCCTGAAGCGGCTCGACAAGACCATCGATCCGCGCCGCTCGGCGCGCAATTCCGACCAGAGCTTCTCCGGGATCGGGCTGTCCACGGCACAGGTCAGCGCCTTCCTGCCCGAGGCGCATCCCGACCGGATGCCCGGCACCGGCCTCGCCCGCTGGTGGCAGACCGACGAGGACACGATCGACAAATGCGACCCGGCGATCCTGGCGCAGGATACGCTGATCTATCGTAACCTGCTGGAAGGGCTGGTGCACGCGGCCAGCCTGCCATTCGACTACAGGACGACGGCCGACGACATTCTGTCGAGCCTCGGCGAGTATATCGAAGCGGCACCGGACAACGACGATCTTGCCCGGCTCCTCCCGCTCGCCAAGCGGCTGCGCGTGGCGATCGATGCGCTCACCGCGCACGCGGACGGATCGGCACGGCACAATGCGCGGCTGCTGCGCCTTGCCCGGCTGCTGAACCCTGCACAATACCATGCCGAAAGCGACTTCGATTACGACCGGGGCCGTGGCAGCCGCCTGCTGCCGGGGCTGGCACCTGCGCTAACCCTGGCCAGGATGGATTCCGACCACGCACACATGGCTCGCGTCGAGCTCCGCCGCCGCGCCAACCGCATCGCCCACGCCTTCGCCCACGCGCTGGAACTGATCGAAGGGAAGGACTTCTGATGCACCTCGACCGACGCACGCTGCTGGCCGGGGCTGCGGCCGCCACGCTGGCCCGCCCGGCCCTTACCCAGCCGGAGCGCAACCGCGTGCTGCGCTTCATTCCTTATGCCGACCTGAACACGCTCGACACACTGTGGACCACGGTCGATATCACCCGTGACCATGGCTATCTGATCTACGATACGCTGTATGGCGCGGACGATACGCTGGTTCCGCGGCCGCAGCTTGCCGAAGGCCATGTCTTCGAACCGGACAACCGCGCCTGCACCATCACGCTTCGGAGCGGCACGCGGTTCCATGACGGTGAGCCGATCCGCGCGCAGGATTGCGTCGCCAGCCTGCGCCGCTGGATGGCGATGGCCCCCATGGGCCAGACCGTGGCCGCGGCCACGGATGAGCTGACGGTGCTGGACGACCGGCGTTTCCGGTTCCGCTTCAAGAAGCCCTTCCCGGCGCTGATCAACATCCTGGGCCAGGTCGTGGCCCCGGTCCCGGTGATCATGCCGGAACGCATCGCGCAGACCCCGCCCGACAAGCAGATCACGGACACCACCGGGTCCGGCCCGTTCCGCTACAAGGCCGATGAGTTCCGTGCCGGGAACCTCGTCGTCTACGAACGTTTCGCGGACTACGTGCCGACTCCGGCCGCGGGCAAGGGCCTCGTCGCCGGCCCCAAGATCGCGCATTTCGACCGTGTCGAGTGGCACCGCATCCCCGATCCTTCCACCGCGGGGGCCGCGCTGCAGCGAAAGGAGATGGACTGGTTCGCCGACCCGCCGCCCGAGATGATCGAGCTGCTGAAACGCGATCGCGGCGTCGAGGTCGGCCGGATGGAATTGCTGCCGGCGGTTTCGGTGATGCGGCTGAACGCACTGCATCCGATCTTCAACGACAAGCGCATGCGTCAGGCGCTGCTGCCGGCGATCGATCAGTCGGATTTCATGATCGCCGCGGTCGGCACCGACACGGAACGCTATCAGGTGGGCACGGGCTTCTTTCCGCCGGGCTCTCCCTCCGCGAGCGATGCGGGCCTGGCGCCGTTGAAAGGGCCGCGCGATCTGGCCAAGGCGAAGCAGCTGTTCAAGGACGCGGGCTACGCCGGCCAGACAGTCCGCCTGCTCGGCAACAGCGGTACCGGCGTGACCGGCCAGCTCGCGCTGGTCGCGGCGGACCTGTTCCGCAAACTCGACCTGAACCTGGACACGGCCTTGCTGGAAAGCACCGCCGTGGCCCAGCGCCGACGGTCGATGGAACCGGTCGAACGCGGCGGCTGGTCAGTCAGCTGCTGGTCCTTCCCCGGCCTGATGTTCGAAAATCCGGCGACGCACATCCTGCTGCGCGGCAACGGCAAGGACGCATGGTTCGGCTGGCCGACGATCCCGAAGCTGGAGGAATTGCGCGACGCCTGGCTCGCAGCCCCCGATGCCGAGACGCAGAAGCGGCTGGCGCGGGAGATCCAGGTGGTGGGCATGGACGAGCTTCCCTGCATCCCGCTCGGCGTCAGCTACAAGTACACGGCGCTGAGCCGCGACCTGCAGGATCGGGTGCCCGGCCTGCCGATCTTCTGGAACATTCGCCGGGCCTGAGCGCGGCGGTCGCTTCTCCAGGTGCCTCGCGGCCGCACCGGCCGGCCGCGAGGCCTTTTCCTCCGTGACCGAGAGTTGACCCGTGCCGGCTATGCCTGCATGCCCTGGATGGAAGCCCGGCACCTGCCGGGCAAAGGCAGGAGAACGCGATGCGGATGCTTGTCGTCGGGGCCGGCGCGACCGGCGGCTATTTCGGCGGAAGGCTGGCACAGGCCGGCCGCGACGTGACCTTCCTGGTCCGCCCCGGCCGCGCCGCGCATCTGCGCGCCAACGGATTGCAGATCGTCAGCCCCCATGGCGACGCCGCGATCACGCCCCGCATCGTCACCGCGTCCGAGATCGACGGCCCCTACGATATCATCCTGTTGGCGGTGAAGGCCTACACCCTGGATGCCGCGATCGCCGACATGGCGAAGGCCGTGGGGCCGCAGACGATGATCGTGCCCATGCTCAACGGCATGCGCCACATGGACGTGCTGAAGCAGCATTTCGGCGCGGCCGCGGAGACGGGGGGCGTCTGCAAGGTCGCGGCCACGATCGACGAGGAAGGCCGGATCGTCCAGCTCGCCAAATTCCAGGAACTTGCCTACGGCCGGCTCGACGGGTCCGAGACGCCGCGTGTGAAGGAGCTGGATGCGTTCATGCAAGGCGCCGGCTTCACCGCGCGCCTCACCCCGGCCATCGCGCGCGAGATGTGGGAGAAATGGGTGATGCTCGCGACGCTCGGCGGCGTCACCTGCCTGATGCGCGGCAATATCGGGGAGATCTCGTCGGCTCCGGGTGGCGTGGATTCCGTGCTGCGCCTGCTGGATGAGGTGGTCTCCGTGGTGCGCGCGGTGGGGGAAGCGCCGTCGGACACGCTGCTCGGCACGCTGCGCACGCAGTTCACCTCCCGCGATTCGGCGATGGCGTCGTCCATGTATCGTGACCTGAACCAGGGCGGTCCCATCGAGGCCGACCAGATCCTGGGCGACCTGCTGGTGCGCGGACAGGCGGCCGGTATCCACACGCCGCTGCTCGCGGCCGCCTATACGCAACTGGCGATCCATCAGGCGCGGCTGGCGAAACAGGGCTGAGGCCGCCCCTCCCCCGGCGCCGTTTGACGCGACGGCCCGGACGGGAGGATGTTCTGTCCATGAACCAGCCTGCCGCCACGGGCCGGGACGCCCGGGTCATCACCCTGATCGGCACCGGCCACTTCCTGTCCCATTTCTACGTGCTGTCGCTGCCGCCGCTGTTCCTCGCCTGGGGGCAGGAATTCGGCGTCAGCTTCGCGGCACTCGGCCTGTCCGTCGCGCTGATGTCGGGGGTGACGGCGCTGCTGCAGACCCCGGTCGGGTTCCTGGTGGACCGGCACGGGGCCCGCCCCTACCTGGTGGGCGGCACGCTGCTGATGGCCTTGGCGGTCGTGGCGATGGGCTTTGCCACCGATTACTGGCAGATCTTGCTGCTCTGCGCGCTCTCGGGGGTCGGCAACTCGGTGATCCATCCGGCCGACTACGCCGTGATGGCCGGGTCGATCGACAAGTCGCGCATGGGCCGCGCCTTCGCGCTGCACACCTTCACCGGCAATCTCGGCTTCGCCGCGGGGCCGCCGGTGATGGCGGTACTGATGGCCTGGATCGGCTGGCGGCAGGGCGTGATGCTGACCGGCTGCGCCGGGCTGGTCGTGGTGGCGACCATCCTGTGGCAGAGTCGCATCCTGCACGACCAGGCCAAGCCGCGCGGCGAGGCCCAGGGTATCAGCGGGACGCAATTGCTGACCTCGCGGCCCATGTTGCTGTTCTTCGGCTTCTTCCTGCTGTCGGCCATGGCTGGTGCGGGCCTGCAGGCTTGGCTGATCACCGCGCTGCACCAGTTGCACGGCATGGACATCCCGGCCGCGTCCATGGCGCTGACCATGTACATGGTGGGCGCGACCAGCGGCGTGCTGGTGGGCGGATGGATCGCGGACCACACCAAGCGGCACCTGCCCATCGTGATCGTGCTGACCTGCATCGCATCGGCCTTCGTGCTGCTGACCGAATGGCTGCGCATCTCCGACACCCTGACCATCTTCACGATCTTCTGCGGCGGGCTGTTCCTGGGTGCCTCGCGCACACCGCGCGACATCATGGTGAAGGACGCGGCACCGCCGGGGCAGATCGGCAAGGTGTTCGGCTTCGTCTCCTCCGGCCTGCCGCTCGGGCAGGCGATCACGCCGATGCCGTTCGGCGCGCTGATCGACTGGGGGCGGCCGGACCTCGTGCTGCCGCTGACAGCCGTGATCATGCTGGCCTCGCTGCTGTTCGCGGGCAGCGGCCGGGCGGCCGGGGCGATGGTCACCACGCCGCAGGTGCAACCGGCGGAATAGGCGCGGCGGCGAAACTTTCATTTGATCGGCGCGATCGCTCCGCGCCCAATGGGCGCCCATGCGCCTCGCCAGCTACAATGTCGAGAACCTGTTCGACCGTGCCAAGGTGATGAACCTCGACACCTGGGCCGACGGCAGGGCCGTGCTGGAGAAATTCGCCCTCCTCAACCAGCTTCTCGGCAAGCCTGGATACAGCGCCGCCGACAAGAGGCGGATGGTGCAGTTGCTGGCCGATCTGGGCCTTGAGAAAAGCGACCGGAGCAAATTCGTGATCCTCCGCCGCAGCCGCGGCGACCTGCTCAAGCGGCCGAAGGCGGGCGGCATCGAAATTCTGGCCGACGGCCGCGCCGACTGGTCCGGCTCGCTCGAACTCATCGACGAGCCGGTGGACGACGAGGCGATGCGCAACACCGCACGCGTGCTTAAGGAGCTGAACGCCGACGTGATCGGCGTGGTGGAGGCGGAAAGCCGCCCCGCCCTCGCCGCCTTCAACACGGAGATTCTGGGTGGTGTCGGCGGCACGCCGTTCCGCCACGTCATGCTGATCGACGGCAACGACGAGCGTGGCATCGACGTGGGGCTGATGACGCGCGACGGCTTCCCGATCGGCACGCTACGCAGCCACGTGGATGACAGGACCGGCGGCGGCGTGCCCGTGTTCTCACGCGACTGCCCGGAGTTCGAGGTGACGGCGCCGTCCGGCGCCACACTGCTGGTGCTGGTCAACCACTTCAAGAGCAAGGGCTACGGGTCGCAGGCGGACTCCAATGCGAAGCGCCATGCACAGGCCGAACGCGTCGCCGCCATCTACCGTGAGCGGCGCGCCGCCGGCGCGGAGCTGATCGCGGTCATCGGGGACTTCAACGACGCGCCCACCAGTGCCCCGCTCAAGCCGCTGGTACGGGACACCGACCTGACCGACATCTTCGCGCTGCCCGATTTCGACGATGGCGGCTATCCCGGCACGCACGGCCTCTGCGGCGGCATCTCCACCAAGCTCGACTACATCCTGCTGTCACCCGCGCTGACATCGCGCGTTCAGGCCGCGGGCGTGTTCCGCAAGGGCATGTGGCCCGGCGTGCGCCCGGTGCGGTGGGAAACCTTCCCGGAAGTCGCCGCCCCGAAGAATGCCGCGTCGGATCACGCGGCACTCTGGGTCGATCTGGATATCTGAGGCTGGAACTCAGCCCCAGCGCGTCTGTGGATCGAGCGGCAGCACCGGACGCGGCAGCTTCTTCCAGTCGAAGCGGGACAGGATCGGGCTGGTCAGGCCCGGCGCGTCCACCTCTACGATGCGGTCGGGGCTGAAGAACTCATCGAACCCACCGCGGAAATGGCCGCGCGACTTCACCACCACGCAGCGCGCCGCGCCGATGTCGAGGCCGAACGCCTCGAAAAAGGCCGGGTCGGCGCATTGGGTGCGGCGGCTGATGACCACGATGGAAAGCCCGCCGATGCCCAGCGCGACGGAGGGGCCGAGATCGTTCATCCGCCCCGCGAAGATCCCGCGGCGGCCCAGGATGCGCCCGTCATGCAGGCGCAGCACCTTCGCCTCCGCCGCGAAGGCGCGGGCGAATTCGGTCTCCTCCGCCCGGTTGAAGCGGGCGGTGAAGGTCGCGCCCTCGCCCAGCGCGTGCGCCTCGGCGGCCAGGGCCGGGTCGTGGATCACGCCGACCAGGCAGCCGGTCACGCCCGCCTTCAGGAACGCCTCGATGATCCACATCGTGTTGCCGCGCCCGCCGCCGCCGGGATTGTCCGCGACATCGGCGAAGATCAGCGGCGGACTGCCCGCGACCACCGCGCGCGCGGTGGCTTCCTCCAGCGGGGTCAGGTTCGCCACGAAGCGGTCCCGCCGCGCCCAGGCGGCCTCCGCGATCTCATGCGCCAGCGCGGCCCCCGCCGCGCGATCGGTCGCTGTCACCACCGCGGTCATCCCGTTGAAGGGCGTGTCGGCATAGGAGAAGCCACCCATCACCGACACGTTCGCGACCATGCCCGCATAGGGCGCTTCCCGCATGCGGCGCTGGCCCAGATCGATCAGCTCGCCATACGGGCGGAACGGGATGCCCGGCGTCGTCACCATGGACACGGGTGGTGCGACGATGGGCAGGCGTTCCTTCACCACGACGAAGCGTTCGCCCGCCAGCAGCCGCCGCAGCAGCCCGGCCGCCTCGGCGCCGCGTTCGCGCATGTCCAGATGCGGGTTGGTCAGGTAGCCGACGAACGCGTCCAGATGATCGGTCATCGCGTCCGAGACGTTCGCATGCAGGTCGAACGTCGCCACCATCGGCACATCCGGTCCCACCACGCGGCGGATCATGGCGAGCAGCGTGCCCTCCGGATCGTCGTCCTCCATGGCGAGGCCCGCGCCATGCAGCACGCAATACACGCCGTCCACCGGCAGGGCGGCGCGCAGCCCCGCCTCCCACTGCGCCATGAACGCATCGAACAGCGCCTGCTCGACCGGGCCGTTGGGTTCCGCCTTGGCGAGCATGATCGGCACCGGCTCCCACGGCCCGGCTGCGTCCATGGCGGGCAGGAAACCGGGCAGTTCGGGCAACTGGCGCGGGGCTGTGCTGCGCGCGTCCTCCAGGATCGCGGCACCTTCCAGCAGCGTCTTCTCCTCGAAATCCACGCGGGTCGCCATGGGCGCGAAGCGGTTGCATTCGATGGAAAAGCCCAGCAGGGCGATGCGGGGCGCGCTCACAGCGCGATCCCCAGCAATTCGGCGAAGCGGGGCGTGGCCTTCAGCCCGCTGCCCGTCAGCACCAGCACCGTGGTCTGGTCGGGCGTGATCGTGCCGGCCTCCAGCAGCTTGCCGAAGGCGGCGGCGACCTGGGCGCTGGTCGGCTCTACGTAGATGCCCATACGGGCGAGGTCGAGTGCTGCTGCCGCGATCTCCTCTTCCGTCAGCGTCACCGCGCCGCCTTCGGTCTCCCGCAGCACGCCCAGCACCTCGCGCGGGCGCACCGGCTTGGCGATGGCGGTGCCCTCGGCGATGGTCGGCTTCACCTCAACCTCCACACTCTCCTCCGCGCCTTCCAGAAAGGCGGCCGCCAGCGGGGCGCAGTTCGCGGGCTGGGCGGCGAAGATGCGCGGCAGCTTGTCGATCTCCCCGGCGCGCAGCAGTTCCGAGAAACCGATGCCGCAGCCCAGCACGTTCGATCCCGCCCCGCAGGGGGTGATGATGTTGTCGGGCGCGCGGAAGCCGAAATCCTCCCACAGCTCGTAGGCGAGCGTCTTGGTGCCCTGGAGGAAGAACGGCTGCCAGTTGTGGCTGGCGTAGAAGATCTCCCGCGACTGGCGCACTGCCTCATCCGCCGTGTCCTGGCGACTGCCCGGCACGAGTTGCACCTCGGCGCCCGCCGCGCGCATCGCGATCGTCTTCGCCGGGCTGGTCGAAGCGGGCGCGAGGATGCGGGCGCGCAGACCACCGGCAGCCGCATAGGCGGCGACAGCGGCCCCGCCATTGCCGCTGGAATCCTCCAGCACCGCGTCGACCCCCTGCTGGCGAAGGATCGACAGCATCACGGAGGCACCCCGGTCCTTGAACGATCCGGTCGGCATGAACCATTCGCATTTCAGCCACGCCGTGGCGCCCGCGACCTGCCGCTCGATCATCGGCGTGCAGCCTTCGCCCATGGTGATCGGATCCGCCACCGGGACCGGCAGCGCCGCCGCGTAGCGCCACAGGCTGCGCGTCGCGGTGTGAATTTGGTCACGCCGGATGCCGGGCAGAGGCGCCATCATCAGCGGCTCGCTTCCGGGACCGCACCAGAGGGGGCGGTCGAGGGGGAAAGTCGCCCCGGAGCGGGGTTCCAGATAGGCAATTGTCACTTTGAGTCGTCCTGGCTGCGCGGCCGGGACGCTGGCGCGAACAGGGCGTGCCGCCAAGAGGGGTTGGAATGACTGAACTGCTGGATGAGGTCACGGCGCTGGCCCGCGAACTCGTCTCCATCGACAGCCGCAGCTTCATCTCGAACGTGGCGGTGGCCGAATGCGTGGAAAGCGCACTGCCCGGGTTCGAGATCGAACGGATCGACTACACGGACCCGGCCGGCGTGGCGAAACGCGCGCTGGTCGCCCATCGCGGCGGCACGGGTGGGATCGGCCTCTCCGGCCACATGGACACGGTGCCCGACACGGGCTGGACCGACGATCCCTGGGCCGCCCGCGTGGCGGACGGCGTGCTGCACGGGCTGGGCGCGGTGGACATGAAGGGTCCGCTCGCCGCCGCCATCGTTGCCGCGCGCGGCCTGCCCGCTTCGGTGCCGGTGACGCTGTTGGTCACAGCGGACGAGGAAACCACCAAGGAAGGGGCGCGCCGCATCGCCGGGCAATCCCAGCTGGCCCGACAGGCGGCGCTGCGCGGGATCGTGCTGGTCGAACCCTCCGCCCTGATGCCGGTCCGCGGCCATCGCGTGCATATCGAGTTCACCGCCACCGCGACCGGGCGGCAGGCGCATTCCTCCACCGGCCGCGGAGCGAACGCGAACTGGGCGCTGATCCCGTTCCTGGCGGAGATGCGCAGCCTGTACCAGCGGCTGCGCGACGATCCCGCTTTCCACGACGCCGCCTACGACCCGCCCTTCTCCGACTTCAACCTGACCATCGACAATCACGGCACCGCGCTGAACGTGACCGTTCCGAAGGCCACGGCACGGATCAAGTTCCGCTACAGCCGCGGCCTCGATCCCGAACCCGTCGTGGCGGAGGTGCAGTCGGCGGCGGCGCGGACCGGGGTCGCATTGCACATCAAGCGCGAGGGCACGCCGCCGGAGCTGCCGGTGGACAACCCACTGGTGCGCATGGCGGTGTCGATCGCCGGCCACCCCGCCCGCACCGTGCCCTACGGCACGGACGCGAGCGAGCTGCAGGCGCTGGCCCCCTGCGTGATCCTCGGCCCTGGGGACATGCACTACGCGCACCAGCCGGATGAGCACGTGGTGCTGGGCGACCTCGCCGCCGCGGTCCCGCTGCTGCGCCGCTTCGCGACGGAGGCGGCGGCACGCTGATCTCTCACTGCAACGAATTGTCATCGCAAAAGCACTCATAGATAGAAACAAAGGGCCAGATTCGCCACCTGTGCGCTTGCAATTCCATGTCCGCTGCTTAGTGAGTCGGAGTTGACCGGCAAGGGAAACGTTACGGTGATGCAGGAATTGCGACGCACCACGGCGCGCGGACTTGCGGCGACAGCCCTCTCTCTCGCTCTCTGGGCAGGGACGGCCGCGGCGCAGGCGCCGTCATGCGAGGCCATCACCTCCTGGGCCAGGGATATCGACATGAACGCGCTCTGGGCGCCCAACCAATTGGGCCGTCCACGGAATTCCTTGCCTCAGCACCTGTTTGCACCTGCGACCGTGCGGCTGTTCGGCAAGCCCGCCCTGTCATGGTCGCAGGACGATGTGAAAGCGACAACGGCGGCGATCGTCGCCTGCAGGCAGGAGGCCGGCCGCGAACGTCGCCGCGACGATAGCCAGTTGCTCAACAACGTCGGTTCCGTCATCTCCGGCCGGCTTGGCCGCTATCTCGCCAATCTGGCGGAAGCACGAAAGCAGATCGACGCGGCCAAGCCCGCCCTGGATGCGATGACGCCGAGCATCCCGACGCTGCGCTTCAATGCCGCGCTGAGCACGCTTGGAGCCAATCCCCAGGCCCTCGATCCCGTCAACCGGGCCATCAACGCCTTGCCCCGCGACCAGCAGGCCCCGGCACGGGCTACCGTCAACGCGCTGCGCAGTCTGCCAGAGGATGTGATCGAAAGTACGGTCAAGGCCGCCGCCAGCGCGCGAGTCGCGGCGATGCGGCCGGCCGTGCGCGACGGCGTCATCGCCGAAATCGGCGCCACGCCGGCGACGGCCCAGGCCCTCGCCGGTCTTGATCGCACGGCGCAGACCCTGCGGACCGGCACGGCCGACGTATTCACCGAGACCGACAGGGCCGCGATCGGCAAGGCCGTGGCCGACCGACGCACGGCAATCGGTGAGGAGATTGCAGCGGCGCTGATCGACCAGATCGAGAAAGCGCCCGACTCGCCGCAGAGTTTCGCCGCGCTGGACCGGCACGTCGATGAACGGCTGCTGCGGCAGTTGCCGCCCGCCGAGGCATCGAAGGTCCGCGCGGCTGCCACGGAACGGCGCAAGACGCTTACCGATGCTCTGCTGAAAGCCCTGCAGGCGGATCTCGCGGCACAGCCGGAAACCGATGAAACGCTCGACCAAATCGACGGCACGCTGATTCCCGCCATCCAGCGCTGGCCCGTCTCCATCAATACCGAGAAGCCGCGCTTCCTTGAGATCGTCAAGGCGCGGCGCGACGCCATCCTCGCCACCATCAACCGGGCCGAGGCGGGATCGCTGCGCGGCCGCGTCTATGAGGCGCCGGGCGGCATGGCCAAACTGGAATTCGTGGATCGCCGGCGCGTGGTGTTCACCAGGGGCGGCGAGGCCAAGGCCGGCACCTATGAGGAAGACAGCAACGGCCGCATCCTGGTGACGATTCCGCCCGACGGGACCACGGTGCTGACGCGTGAGGGGACGCGGTTGACGGGCGCTGGTTTTCCGCTGCGGCGCGTGAAGGCGGACTGAACCGCGGGGCGCGGCCCTGCATATTCAGAACGTCTCCACCCAGGGGCGGACCTCGATCTCCCACGACCAGGCGCTGCGGTCCTGCCGGATGACGGCGAGCGTGGACTTCGCGATCGCGTCCGGGTCGAGCAGGGAGTCCGGCGCATCCGGCGGCTCGGGCCTCCGCACGCCGCGGATGCCGCCGTCGATGACGACATGCACGACATGGATGCCCTGCGGGTGCAGTTCGCGCGCCATGGATTGCGCCAGTCCGCGCAGCGCGAACTTGCCCATGGCGAAGGGAGCGGAGCGCGGATAGCCCTTCACCCCGGCCGAGGCGCCGGTCAGCACGATGGCCCCGCGCCCCTGCGGCAGCATCCGCCGCGCGGCCAGCTGTGCGACCAGGAAGCCGCCGAAGGCGCTGACCTCCAGCGTGCGGCGCACCTCCGCCGGATCAAGCTCCGTCAACGGGCCGCGCACCCGGTAGGAGGCGTTGTAGACCACGATCTCGGGCACGCCCGGCAGGGCCGCGAACAGGGCGGCGACGGACTCCGGATCGGCCGCGTCGCATTCATGCGCCCAGGCCTCCGTCTGCCCCACCAGGGCGTCGAGCTTGATCACGTTGCGCGCGGCGAGCGCGACGGCGAAGCCGTCGGCATACAGCAGCCGCGCGAGCGAGGCGGAGAACCCCTCCCCCGCACCGACGATCAGCGCCAGAGGCTTGGTCGTGCTCATCGCAACCTCACATTCCGCACGGCGGATGGCAAAATCGCGAAGGAGCCAGCGTTGTCGGCCTCCGGTGCGAAAGCCAGCGGCGGGTCATTCGATCGTCTCCAGCATCGCCGCCATGGCGGCCGCGCGCGGGGCGAGCTGGCGCCACAGGATATGTTCATGGTCGGCATGCGCACCCGCACCGGGGCAGCCCAGCCCGTCGATGGTAGGGATGCCGAGTGCCGCGGTGAAGTTCCCGTCCGATCCACCGCCGCGATGCTGCTTCGGCACCTCGAATCCGAGTTCCCTGGCGATGTCGCGATAGCGTTCGTACAGCGCCAGGATGCTGGGGGTTTCGGCGAATGGCGGGCGGTTCATCCCGCCCGTCACCTGAATGGTCACGTCCGGCGTGACCGGCTTCAGGCCCAGCAGCATCTTTTCCATCCGCACCCCGTCGGCCGCGGTCTGCACGCGCAGATCAACCTCGAACCCGGCTTCCTGCGCGATGACGTTGGGGCGCGTGCCGCCCCAGATCGGGCCGGCATTGGTGGTGATCCCGTCCTTGAGGTTCACCATCGCGGCGACCGCGAGCACCTGATGCGCCGCCTCCACGATCGCGCTGCGGCCATCCACGAAATTGCCGCCGGCGTGGGCCGCGCGGCCGGTGATGCGCACCACGAAGCGGCCCACGCCCTTGCGCGCGGTTACCGCCGCCCCGCTGGCACCTGCCGGCTCTGGGATCAGGACGGCGACCGCGTCCCTGGCCTCCGCCTCGATCAGCGCGCGGCTGGTGGGGCTGCCGACCTCCTCATCGGGTGTGAGCAGCAGCGTCACCGGGCGCTTCGTGGGGACGTTCTGGCGCAGGATCTCGCGCACCGCGTGAAAGGCGATGAAGGATCCCGCCTTCATGTCGTAGATACCCGGCCCGTGCGCCTGCTCGCCCTCGACCCTGAACGGCATGGTGGCGAGCGTGCCCAGGTTCCACACCGTGTCGAGATGGCCCGCGACGAGGATCGGCTTGCCCTCCCCCGGAGTGCGGGCGATCAGGTTGTCGCCGAAGCCGTCGCGGCCGGGCACGCGTGTCAGCGCGGCCCCCACGCTGCGCAGATCGGCCTCGGCCCGGTCGATCAGGCGGTTGACGGAAGCGGGATCGGTGGTGGGCGTTTCCAGTTCCACCCAGCCACGCAGTTCCTCAAGCAGGCGTTCGCTGGTTCCGACATCTGTCTGCGGCATGACGGTCCGGTCTCCTGTTGCTCAGGGGATAAGGGCGGACTCTGGACTTGTCCACGCGCAGCCGCTCCCATGCCATCGAAGGAAAACCGAGGACGTTCCATGACCGTTTTCTTCGAGGACCTGACGATCGGCCAGTCCGCCAGCACCGGCAAGACGATCACGGAAGCCGACATCCTGCTGTTCGCGGCCGTCTCGACGGACGTGAACCCGGTGCACATGAACGCCGAGATGGCGGCCGGCACGATCTTCAAGGAACGAATCGCCCACGGCATGCTCTCGGCCGGGCTGATCTCGGCCGTGCTGGGCAACCAGCTGCCCGGACCGGGCACGGTCTATCTCGCCCAGTCGCTGCGGTTCCGCGCCCCGGTGAAGATCGGCCAGACCGTGACCGCGACGGTGGAGGTCCTGTCTTTGGACGCCGAGAAGAAGCGCGCGACCTTCAAGACCGTGTGCACGGTTGACGGCAAGCCGGTGATCGAGGGCGAAGCGACGGTGATGGTGCCGACGCGAAGCTGAGCTGCCGCCGTCGCCGCCAGGTTCACACGCTGTCCAGCCCGATATCCAGAACCGGGACGCTGTGCGTCACCCAGCCGACGGAGATGAAATCCACGCCCGTGGCCGCGATTTCCACCACCGTGGCCGGCGTCACGCGGCCTGAAGCCTCGGTGACCGCGCGGCCGCCCACCATCGCCACGGCGCGACGCAACGTGTCCGGCGGCATGTTGTCGAGCAGCACCGTGTCGATGCCGACGGATAACGCCTCCTCCAGCTGATCCAGCGTATCGACCTCCAGCTCGACCTTCACCAGATGACCGACATAGGCGCGCACACGGGTCAGCGCCGCCGTCACGCCGCCCGCGACGGCAACGTGGTTGTCCTTGATGAGCACGGCATCATCCAGGCCGAAGCGGTGGTTGCTGCCGCCGCCCAGACGCACCGCGCGCTTTTCCAGCGCGCGCAGTCCCGGTGTGGTCTTGCGCGTGCAGCAGATACGCGCCCTGTGCCCCTCCACCGCCCGCACCAGCGCGTGCGTGGCCGAGGCGACGCCGCTGAGGCGGCCCAGGAAGTTCAGCGCCACGCGCTCGGCCGTCAGGATGCCGCGCGCCGGGCCGCGCAGCCTCGCGATGCGGGTGCCGGGGGCGACCTCACTGCCATCGGGCCGGTCCACGCTGATCTCGATCGCCGGATCGACCAGTGCGAAGGCAAGCTGCGCCGCATCCAGCCCGGCGACCACGCCTGGCTGGCGTGCCACCAGCTCCATCGTCGCCCGGCAGTCCTGCGGGACGATCGCATCCGTCGTCAGATCGCCGGCGCGGCCAAGATCCTCCAGCAGCGCGGCACGGACCGGCGCCTCGATCATCAGGCGCGGCAACGGGGGCAGGGTCATGGTCATACCGTCAGCATCCGCTCCACGGCGCGCCGCGCCCGCGCGGCGACCGCGGCATCGACATGGACCTCGTACCGCATCTCCTCCAATGCCTGGCGGATGTTGCCCAGGGTGATGCGCTTCATGTGTGGGCAGAGATTACAGGGGCGTACGAAGGACACGTCCGGATGCTGCAAGGCCAGGTTGTCGCTCATCGAACATTCGGTCAGCAGCACCACGCGCGGCGGCGCGTGGCGGTCGATATAGCCCGCCATCTCCGCCGTCGATCCGGCGAGGTCGGAGGCCGCCACCACATCGGGCGGGCATTCCGGGTGCGCGAGCACGACCACGCCAGGATGCGCTTCCCGCAGCGCTGCGATATCGGCGGCGGTGAAGCGCTCATGCACCTCGCAATGCCCGGCCCAGGCGATGATCTCAACATCGGTCTCTGCCGCGACGTTCCGCGCCAGATACTCGTCCGGAAGCATGATGACGCGCGGCACGCCGAGCGATTCGACGACGCGGCGCGCGTTGCCGGAGGTGCAGCAGATATCGGATTCCGCCTTCACCGCGGCGGAAGTGTTCACATAGGCCACGACCGGCGCGCCGGGATAGCGTGCGCGCATCAGGCGCACGTCCTCGGCCGTGATGGAGTCCGCGAGCGAGCAGCCCGCGCCGGTATCCGGGATCAGCACGGTGCTGCCCGGGTTCAGCAGCTTGGCCGTCTCCGCCATGAACTGCACCCCGGCCAACACGATCGTCTCCGCCTCGACCGTCATCGCCTGCCGCGCAAGCGCGAGGCTGTCACCCACGATGTCGGCGACGCAGTGGAAGATTTCCGGCGTCTGATAGTTGTGCGCGAGGATCACGGCATTGCGTTGGCGCTTCAGCGTCAGGATCGCGTCGATATCCTCGGCGAAAACCGGCCATTCCACCGGCGGCACCGTGGCGCGGACGCGCTCGTACAACGGCGCCGTGCGCGCAAGAACGCCTTGATCCGGCATTTCGGCCCTCCACTATGCTCTATATGAGCATTTCCGTTCGACGAACACACCGCTCGCCGTCTCCCTATAATGCTGACTCTGAGTATAAGTCGGTGTCAACCGTTCTTTGCGCGTGCGCGCGCTTTCAGCTTCTGGCGAGCGGCAGCTTGGTGCCCGCGACAGCGCGTTCCAGCAGCACGTTGCGGCGGAAGCGAAACAGCATCGCCGGGCGGCCGCCGGTCTCGGTGCTTGTCTGACCCGTTTCCTCAACGAGGTTCTGCTGTTCGACGAGACGGCGGAAGTTCTGCTTGTGCAGCGCCTGCCCCGCCAGCGCCTCCACCGTGCGCTGCAACTGCAACAGGGTGAAGCGTTCGGGCATCAGCTCGAACACGATGGGGCGATATTTGATCTTGGCGCGCAGCCGGGCGATGGCCGTGGCCAGGATACGGCGATGATCCTGCGCCATGGGCGTGCCCGGCGCCGTCCAGCCGGCATTGCCCTGTTTCCCGGCCTCCGGCACCAGCCCGGCCTCATAAAGCAGCTCGTAGCGCTGCAGGACCAGATCCTCATTCCAGCCGCTCCCGTCCAGGCCGAAGGCCATGGCGCTGCGCTGGCGGCGCTGGCGGCGCGTGGCGATATCCGGCGCATCCTGCGCCCAGGATTTCACGCGGCGGATCATCTCCGGATACCAGGATGGCGACGCCGCGCGGCGATCTTCCCACGGGAAATAGCCGTACCAGCCGCGCCAGCTCGCGTCCCAGTCGCCGGACACCGGCCCTTCCCGCGTCAGGCCCAGATAGCTGATCGAAATGACGTGCTGCGGTACGCCGATAGCGCGGTCTCGGTCTGCGAAAGTGTAGAGCTGCTCCAGGTAGCCGAGCGGATGGTGCGTTTGCCGTTCCACCTGCTCCCGCAATCCCGCCTGGAGCGACCGGTGCGCCGTCTGGAGCGGACCGGATGGCAAGGCATCGCCATCCCGGATGGTCAGGATACGCGGCTCACCCTCGGATACCGCGACCAGCGCCGCGATGAGCTCCACTGCGGGCGCGGCGCGATCCTCGTCTGTGCGGAGCGTTGCGGGCTGGCGGGATGACGCGGGCATCGCGCGATCTATCGCATGCCGCGCCGCGGCAGCGTAACCTCTTCCAATATGTAATGTTATATCATAATGGACCGCACCCGATCGAAGGATGCCCGCCGATGACATCGCGCCGAACCCTTGTCCGCGCCCTGGGGCTGACGCTTGGTCTGCTCGCCCTGCCGGCGGCGGCACAGCCCGATGCGCTGCGCATCGTCGCGCCGTGGGAAATCGGCGGGCTCGATCCCGCGCGCACCGGCTACCTCTTCCAGCGCATGCAGGTGGCCGAGACGCTGGTCACCACGGATCGCGACAACAAGCTGGTGCCGCTGCTCGCGCGCGGCTGGCACGTGTCCGACGATCAGCTTACCTGGACCTTTGATCTGCGCCCCGATGTGACGTTCCAGGACGGCACGAAACTGTCGGGGGAGATCGTGGCCGCAAGCCTGACGCGGGCCCGCACCGCGCCGGGCATCCTGAGCAACGCGCCCGTCACCGCGATCGAGGCGGCGGACGGGGCGGTGCGCATCACCACCGCCACGCCATTCTCTGCCCTGCCCGCCTTCCTCGCGCATCATTCGACGCTGATCCTGGCCCCCTCCTCCCACGGACCGGACGGGGCCGTGCGTTCGGTTGTCGGCACGGGCCCGTTCCGCATCACCTCTCTGACCCCGCCGCGCGGCTTCGACGCCGAACGCTTCGATGGCTGGTGGGGCGGCAAGATCGCGACGGCGCGTGTTCGCTACCTCGCGGCCGGGCGCGGCGAGACCCGCACGCTGAGCGCGGATACGGGCGAGGCCGATCTCGTCTTCAACCTGCCGCCGACCGCCTTCCAGCGCCTGTCGCGCAGCCCGCGCGTCACACTGATCACCGCCTCCATCCCGCGCACCTACATCCTGAAAGTGAACGCAGGCGGCCCGTTCTTCGGCGATATCCGCGTGCGGCAGGCCGTGTCCGCGGCGATCGACCGGGAGGGGATCGCCGCTGGCCTGCTGCGCACGCCCGAGGCAGTCGCCACGCAATTGTTCCCGCCGTCGCTCGCCGGATGGCACGCCCCCGCGCTGCCGCCGCTGGCGCATGATCCGGAGGCGGCGAAGCGCCTGCTGGCGGAAGCCGGCTGGCAGCCTGGGGCGGACGGCGTGCGCACGAAGGACGGCAGGCCGTTCCGCGTGACACTGCGCACCTTCCCCGACCGGCCCGAGCAGCCGGTGATCGCCACCGCGATCCAGGCCCAGCTCAAGGAGGTCGGGATCGTGGTCGAGGTCTCGATCGGCAATTCCGGCGACATCCCGCTTGGCCACAATGACGGCACGCTCGATCTCGGCCTTGCCGCACGCAACTTCTCCCTGGTGCCGGACCCGATCGGCACGCTGATCCAGGACTACGACCCGAAGGGTGGCGATTGGGGCGCGATGAACTGGACGGGCGCCGGCGCTGCCGAGCTAGCCGCCACCATCAGCCAGCTCGGCAGCACTTTCGAGCCCCAGGCGGCACAGGCCCTGCGGCAGCGCGTGGCCGCGATCCTTCAGGCCGAACTTCCGGTGATGCCGCTCGCCTGGTTCACCCATTCGGTCGCGGCCAGCAAGCGCCTGTCCGGCGTGACGCTCGATCCCTATGAGCTGTCCTACCGGCTGTCCGACATCACCTTCACCAAGTAGCGCCGGAGCCATCCCCGTGAGTCCCATCGCGCGCACGCTGATCGGCCGTGCGATCCAGGCCGTCACCGTGGCGCTGCTGGTTGGCGTGATCACCTTCGTGCTGGCGCATACGCTGCCCGGTGACATCGCCATGCGCGTGGCCGCCAGCCGCTACGGCGCGGATCTGGTGAGCGGCGAGGCCGCCGATCTCGTGACCCGGGAACTCGGCCTCGACCGGCCTTGGACAGTCCAGTTGCTCGACTGGCTGTGGCGCGTGGTCCGGTTCGACCTGGGCGAAGCCCTCGTCACGGGCGAGAAGGTGACGGATGAGCTGGGTCTCCAGCTCGGCTACACCCTGCTGCTGTCCTTCGCCGCGCTGTTCCTGTCGCTGCTGATCGGCCCGCCGCTCGGGTTGCTGCTGGGGCTGCGCGCCGGGTCGGCCATGGACCGGGCGGGGCTGACCGCCTCCGCCGCGATCCGCGCGCTGCCGCCCTTCGTGCTGGGACTGCTGCTGATCCTGCTGTTCTCGCTGGTGCTGGGCTGGCTGCCGCCGACAGGATTCGAAGGGCTGCGGGAGCTGATCCTGCCGTCGCTGACGCTGGCACTCGGCCTCGCCGCCACCTCGTCCCGCATCACGCGCGACGCGACCGCTTCCGTGGTGGCCGCGCCCTATTTCGCCTTCGCGCGCTGGAAGGGACTGTCGGACCGGCAGGCGCTGTTGCGGCACGGACTGCGCAACGCGGGCGTGCCGGTGATCGCCTATATCGGCATGCAGCTCGTCTGGTTGATCGAAGGCGTGATGGCGGTGGAAATCCTGTTCGCCTGGCCGGGTGTGGGTCATGCCCTGGTGCATGCGGTCTTCGCCCGCGACATCCCGATGCTGCAGGGCACGGCGCTGACGATGGGACTGATGTTCGTCGCGCTCAACGCCCTGGTCGATCTGACCTGCGCGGCCATCGATCCGCGCCGGAGGGCGGCATGAGCGACGCCGTCCTGGAAGCCGGCCCGCCCGCCACACGCGGCATGGGCATGACGCGCTGGACAGGGGGTGCGCTGTTGCTGGCGCTGGTCGCCTTCGCGGTGGCCGGCCCGCTGCTCGCCATCGATCCGGCGCGGCAGGACCTGCGCAACATGCTGGCCCCGATGGGCGGCGACTACCTGCTGGGGACCGACCATCTCGGCCGCTCGATCCTCGCCCGCCTCGCGCACGCCGCGCGGCTGTCGCTGGGCTTCGCGACACTGGCACTGCTCGCCGCCGCGATCCCCGGCACGCTGCTCGGCCTCGTGGCCGCGTGGCGCGGCGGCTGGGTGGACCGGGCGCTTTCGATCCTGGCGGACATGATCCTCGCGCTTCCCGGCCTGCTGCTGGTGCTGGTGGTGGCCGCCTTCGCACCGGGCGATATCCGCGTGCTGTTCCTGGGCGTGTCGGTCGCGCTGTGGGTGGAGTTCTTCCGCGTGGTGCGCGCTTCTGCCGCCAGCCTCCTCGCAAGCCCGGAGGTCGAGGCCGCGCGCCTGCTGGGCTTCGGCCCCGCGCATATCGTCCGCCGCCATGTCGCACCCCGCCTCGCGCCGGTGCTTGCCACGCTCGCGGCGTTCGGGGTGGGCGGCACCGTCGTCACCATCTCCACCCTCTCCTTCGTGAATGTCGGCGTGCGCCCGCCGATGCCCGAATGGGGCAACATGATCGTCGAGCTGATGCCGTATTTCGAGGAAGCGCCCGCGCATGTGCTGGCGCCCGCCGCCTGCATCTTCCTGCTGCTGATCGCGCTGAACCTGCTTGCCGGGCGCGATCCGCGATGAGCCTGCTGGTCGAGAATCTGTCGGTCGCCGGCCCGCAGGGCCGCATCGTCCAGGGTGTGAGCCTCGCGGCCGGCCCCGGCGCGCCGCTGACGCTGATCGGCGAGACGGGATCGGGCAAGAGCCTCGTCGCCGCCGCGATCATGGGCACGCTGCCGCCCGGTCTTTCCGCCGCCGGCTTGGTGCGGTTCGAGGGCCGGGACCTGCTGCCCCTGTCCGCCGGAGAACGCCGCGCACTGTGGGGGCGGCGGATCGCCCTGCTGCCGCAGGAGCCGTGGCTGTCGCTCGACCCCACCATGCCGGCGACCGGCCAGGTGGAGGAAGTGTTCGGCCTCGTGCGCGGACAGGCGCAACCTGCGGCGAGCAGCGCCTCCACGCGGCTGCTGGCCGCGCTCGGCCTCGGCGGCAAGGCGGCGGAGCGGTATCCGTTCCAGCTTTCCGGCGGCATGGCGCAGCGCGTGGCGATCGCCGCGACGCAGGCCGCCGGTGCAGCACTGCTGCTGGCCGACGAGCCGACCAAGGGGCTGGACGCGGCGTTGCGCGACGATCTGGCGGCCATGCTCAACGCCCGCGCCGCGGAAGCGGCCGTGCTGACCATCACCCACGATGTCGCGCTCGCGCGGATGCTCGGCGGCACGGTGGCGGTGATGCTGGAAGGCCGGGTCGTCGAATCCGGCCCGGCCGCGCAGGTGCTGGATGCGCCGCGCCACGACTATACGCGCCGGCTGGTCGGCGCCGACCCGTCGCGCTGGCCACGCCCCGCGCCCACGGCCTCCAATGCCGGTGTGGTGGTCACGGGCCGCGGGCTGGCACGGGGGTTCGGAGGACGGCAGCTTTTCCGTGATCTCGACATCACGGTGCACGCGGGCGAAATCGTCGCCGTCAGCGGCCCGAGCGGCTGCGGCAAGACCACGCTGGGCAATGTGCTGCTGGGCCTGCTGCGCCCCGATGCGGGTACCGTTACCCGGATCACCGCAGCGCCGGTACGGTTCCAGAAGCTCTACCAGGATCCGCCGTCCGCCTTCGCGCCGCACGCCACGCTGCGCACCGCGCTCGCGGACCTCGCGCGACGCCACGGGATCGCCTGGGCACGCATCAGCCCGCTGCTGCAACGGTTGCGGCTTGCCCCGGCCCTGCTCGACCGGCTGCCGGGACAGATCTCGGGCGGTGAACTGCAACGCTTCGCGCTCGCGCGCGTGTTGCTGCTCGACCCGGTGTTCCTGTTCGCCGACGAGGCCACGTCGCGCCTTGATCCCATCACCCAGCAGGAGGTGATGGACCTGCTGCGCGCGCAGATGGCCGAACGCGGGTTGGGCGTGCTGCTGGTGACGCATGAAACCGCGCTGGCCGAGGCGATGGCCGCACGGCGGGTGATGCTGGACGCGGCAGAGACGCAAGCGGCCGCCGCGACGGAGGTCGCGACGGCCGCAGTGTAGGAGAAAACTATCCGCGGAAGGCGCTCAGCGCGCCAGGCACATGGCCACACCCATGCCGCCGCCGATGCACAGCGTGGCAAGTCCCTTCTTGGCATCGCGCTTCTGCATCTCGTGCAGCAGCGTGGTCAGGACGCGCGCGCCGGATGCGCCGATCGGATGACCGATCGCGATCGCGCCGCCATTCACGTTCACCTTGGCGGTGTCCCAGCCCATGTCCTTGTTCACGGCGCAGGCCTGGGCGGCGAACGCCTCGTTCGCCTCGATCAGGTCGAGATCCTCGGCCTTCCAGCCTGCCCTCTCCAGCGCCTTGCGGCTGGCCGGGATCGGGCCCGAACCCATCACCGCGGGGTCCACGCCCGCGGTCGCGAACGACGCGATGCGCGCCAGCGGGGTCAGGCCGCGCTTCTCCGCCTCCTTGGCCGACATCACCACCAGGGCCGCGGCACCGTCGTTGATGCCCGAGGCGTTGGCCGCAGTCACGGTTCCGTCCTTCGCGAAGGCGGGGCGCAGCTTGGCCATGGTCTCGATGTTCGCGTCGTGGCGGATGTATTCGTCGTCGGCCACCACCACCTCGCCCTTGCGGGTCTTGATCGTGACCGGCGCGATCTCATCCTTGAAGCGACCCGCCTTCTGCGCGGCGGAGGCCTTCTGCTGCGAGGCGAGCGCGAACTGATCCTGCTGCTCGCGCGTGATCTGCCATTTCTGGGCGACGTTCTCGGCCGTCTGGCCCATGTGGTAGCCGTTGAAAGCATCCCACAAACCATCCCTGATCATCGTGTCGATGAAGGCAGTGTCGCCCATCTTCACGCCCGCGCGCAGATGTGCGGCGTGGGGGCTCAGCGACATGCTCTCCTGCCCGCCGGCGACGACGATCTCGCTCTGCCCGCTCAGCACCTGCTGGGCCGCCAGCGCCACGGCCCGCAGGCCGGAACCGCAGACCTGGTTGATGCCGAAGGCGGTCTTGCTGTCGGGCAGGCCAGCCGCGCGCGCGGCCTGTCGGGCCGGATTCTGCCCCTGGGCCGCTGTCAGTACCTGGCCGAGGATCACCTCGTCCACGTCGTCGGCCGCCACGCCGGCACGTTCCAGCGCGGCCTTGATGGCGACGGTGCCGAGCGCGTGCGCGGGGGTGGTGGCGAAAGCGCCGCTGAAACTGCCCACCGGCGTGCGCGCGGCGGACACGATGACGATGTCGGTCATTCTGCGTTCTCCTGTGACCTGGCGTTCACATTGGGGCGGCGGAGGCCGGCTCCAAGAGGACGATGCGCAGGTTCCACGCCTGCGGCAAGCTGGCCGCGGGGACAGGCAGATGACATTGTCAGCGGGAACGACGCGGCGGCTTCACGCCGCTTCGCGATCCCACAGACCGGCAGGTGCCGCGCCCGTGTAGCCGGACACGAAGTCACGCATGACGGAGGTGGCCGGATCGAACACATTGCGCCGGATCGTGCCGATATTGCCGCCATAGGCATGAATGCTGACGCTGATCCGGTCTGGCAGGGCATTCCGTACACGATGGATGTCGTAGAGGCTGGGGCTGACCGCGACCACCTCGCCCGGCAGAAGCCGGTCCACCTGCCCTTCCCGCATGGCTGTGCCCGCCGGCCCCGGGATCATCTGCGTCGAGACCTCCGCGCCGCGCAGCATGCCGACAAGGCCCCACACGGTATGGTCGTGGACCGGCGTCTCCTGCCCCGGCCCCCAGACGAAGCAGACGATGGAGAAGCGCTCCAATGGATCGCAGTGCAGCAGGTTCTGCCGGTAGGTCGGGCCGGGCTGGGCGAACACCTCCGGCAGCCAATCGTCGTGGCGCACCAGTTCGGCCAGCAGCGGCTTGCCTTCGGTCAGCCAGCGCCGTTCGTCCGCGCCCTGGTCCGCAAGCACGGTCATCCCGCGCACGAAGTCCCGCAATCTGGCGATCCCATCCATGGCTGCTGCCTCCCGCTCCGGCATTTCCGTCGCAAGGAGGTCGCATGACGGTGTCCCCGCGTTACACGCGGGGAGCCGATCAGCGCAGCAGGGCGGGAAGCTGGTCCAGTACCTCCTTGAGACCACCGAGCTGCGTCGCCAGCGAATCCAGCGGCACGGGCGCAACACTTGCGGTCCGCGCGGGCGGCATCAGCGGCACGGGCATGCGATCCTGCGTCAGTTCCGCGATCGAAAGCGATCCGGACAGATCGTAGTCGTAGGCCTGCACCACAACCTGTGCGGCGGCGATCCCCAGCAGGGCGGATCCGGCATAGCCGGCGGCCAGCGTGGTCCCGTCCGCCCCCTCGGTCATCTGGATCGCCCAGGTCGCTCCACGCAAGGCACGGGCGATCTCGGCCGGGCTCAGCTTTCCGTCCTTGCTGATGTCCGCATATTCGAAGAAGGCCTGCAGGCAGGCATTGGCATTGCCGAGATTCCTCCCGCAGACCGGCTCCATGGCTTCGAGCGCGTGGAGGAAGGCGAGGCCTTCGGCATGCAGCGTCACGATGGTCGGCGCCTCGGTGCAACGCTCGTAGCGGGTCTCGGTCGCGAGACCTGGCAACTGGTCGTCGCGGATCTTTGCGTCGGGGACCAGGACATCCACATCCGTCCCCGCCGCACGCAGCATGATACGCCGGGCATCGGCACCGGTCGCGACGAGCATGGTCCAGTCCCCAGCGCTGCCCAGCCTTGCAATCCGGGTCAGGCGCTGCTCGCCATCCCGGGGCATCTCGACAACGCTGCGCGAGGTGATGTGAACGGCGGCCGTCGCCGCCGCACAGGATGGCGCGGCATAGGTGCCGCGCATCGATTCGGGGATGTCCTGGGCGATGGCTGGCGAGAAGGCCGGCAGCACTGCCAGGAGAGCCAGGGCCGCGAACCTCATTGCAGGACTATCTCCTCGCCCGAACACAGATCGGCATCGGCACTGACCTCGCGCCCGTCACGAAACACGCCCGTCACGCGATACAGGCACTGCCCTTCGTCGGGCGGGCGCAGGTCGAAACTGCCGCCCATGGCCACCACCTCCGCGCCAAGACGGTCGGGCCCGCGGGCCGCGCCGGCCGCATCGGCATAGACCTCGACGATCGGCAACGGCCCGGCATTGCGGATACGGGTGGTCCCTTGCGCCGGTGCGTCATCTCCGTCACTGCCGGAGGCACTCGCCGTACCGCCCCAGTCCGGGGTCACGACAACCTCCGTGGCCGAACAGAGGTCGATTCCGCTCCGCTCCTCATCGGGATCGGCCCCCGTGTACACCACGCGCACCGTGAACCGGCATTGCCCCCGGCGCGCCATCCGCACCTCGAACCGCCTGCCGTCCGAGACCATGTCGGAACCGAGCAGATCCTCGCCATGGTCCCGCGCGCCATCGGGAAACGCGTAGAGGGCGAGGATATCCTTGCCCGACCGGTTCACCAGGGTGAATCCCTCGCCGGCCGTGGCCCCGTCAGCGGTGAAATCGGCCAGGTTCTCGATCGTGGTCCAGCCCGGCCCGACCGGCACCGTGGTCATGGCGCAGACATCCACGTCGCGCCGCTCCTCCGCGGCGTCATTGTCGAACACGATGCGCAGACGGATGCTGCACTCCCCGCGGAACTGGATGGTCGCCGTTCCTCCAGCGGTCAGCGTCTCGGACCCGAGCAGATCCTCGCCCCAGTCGTCCTCATCCCCGACGAACACCTGGAAGATCGTACGTGCGTGGCGATTCACCAGCTCGAAACTGCGTTCCTCGCCCGCCGCCCGCCCGCCGGTCGCGTTGGAGCCGTCGAAGGCAAGCTGCCGCTGGCGGCAGGCATCATGGTTGCGCGCCTCCTCGGCGCTTCCGTCCTCATAGACGACGCGCACGTCGAACGTGCACTGCCTGGTACGGCCGAAACGGACACGAAAATCCCGTCTCACGGGCAATGTGCTGTCGCGGAGTTTGTCCGGTCCCCATTCGGTATCTTCAGTGGAGGACGCGTAGAGCTCGACGATGGTCTGCTCGCTCCGGTTCTGGATGGTCAGTTCGCGTTCCGGGGCTTGTCGTTGCTGTGGCGGCTGGCGCGGCCGGTTCTGCTGGGCGGCAGCGGGCAACGCCGCCAGCAGAACCAGCGCAAGCAGGATGCGGATCATTGGAAGGTCACGTCGGCGACGTTGCAGGTGTTGACCCGTCGCCGTTCGGCCGAACCGCCGCCCTGGTATTCGATGCGTACGTCATACAGGCAGTTGCCGTCCGCTGGCAGCCGGATGGCCAGATAGCGGCCGGACGGCAGCCGCTCCTCGCCCAGGCGATCCCGACCCCAGCTGTCGTCCCCCGTCGGGGACGCGTAGGCGCGCTCGATCGTCCGCCCGGTACGATTGACCAGACGGAAGGAGGGATTGTTGGCCGCCTGGCCGCTGCCATCGGACGAAGCGCCGAAAGCCACCTCGGTCCGGTTGCAGGTGTTGACCCGCCGCTGCTCATCTGAACCGCCGCCCTGGTATTCGACACGCACGTCGTACAGGCAGTTGCCATCCGTCGGCAGCCGGATCGTCAGGAAACGGCCGGAAGGAAGCATGTTCTCTCCCAGCCGATCCTGCCCCCAGCTATCGTCCCCCGAAGGCGAGGCATAAGCGCGCTCGATCATGCGCCCGCTCCGGTTGACCAGGCGGAAGGAGGGATCTTCGGATGCCGCCTGCGCGCTTCCCCCGGACGCGGAACCACCGGACGCGGAACCAAAGGCCACTTCGTTCCGGTTGCAGGTGTTGACGCGCCGCTGCTCGTCCGAACCGCCGCCCTGGTACTCGACACGCACGTCGTACAGGCAATTCCCGTCCGACGGCAGCCGGATCGTCAGGAAACGGCCGACAGGAAGCATGTTCCGGCCGAGCCGGTCCGACCCCCATCTGTCGTCCCCGGACGGAGAGGCATAGGCCCGCTCGATCACCCGCCCGCTCCGGTTGACCAGGCGGAAGGACGGATCGCCGGATGCCTGCGTGGTGCCATCCGAGCCACCCGCGCCGTCAGGGCCGAAGATCACATCGACGATGTTGCAGGTATTGACCCGCCGGCGTTCATCCGAACCGCCGCCCTGGTATTCGATGCGCACATCATACAGGCAATTGCCGTCCGCCGGCAGCCGGATCGGCAGGGAACGGTCGGCAGAAAGCCTGTTCTGGCCAAGCCGATCCTGGCCCCAGCTGTTGTCGCCGGATGGCGAGGTATAGGCTCGCTCGATGATGCGTCCCGTCCGGTTGACGAGATTGAACGACGGGTTTGGTTGCTGCGCGAGCACATCCCCCGCGCAGATCGCCAGCGCCAAGGACACCACCCACAGGCCACGCCGCAACATCCGATTCCTCCTTGAATCACGCGTTCGAGAGCATAATCCGTCCTGCGGCACCACCGATAGCCGCATCTGGACACGATGCGGCCGGCTGGCTCTCCGGCGTGGCGGGCTTCACATGAGGTTCACACGGCGACGCGAAGGCATCGGATACCGCGCTGTGTCCCTATCCCTTGCGGGCCATAGGGGCACCGGACCATTGTCCGCCGCAGGGAGGGACCGATGCCCAACGACATGACACCGACCCAGGACACGGCCCGCGCCGAACTGCTGGCGCAGGCGGATGCCGCCCTCGCGCGGCGGCTGCCGGCGCAGGCCATGGCACTGGTCTCGGCGTTCCTCCGCCGCTGGGCCATGGGCCTGTCTACGGCCGATCTGGCCGACCGCTCGCCGGAGGATATCGCCGGGGCCGCCCTGTCGCTGTGGGACCATGCACAGCAGCGCACGCCAGGGCAGGCAAGCGTGCGCGTCTTCAACCCGCGCGGCCTCGCCGCCGGCTGGCGCAACCCGAACGCAGCGGCGGAGATCGTCACCGACGACATGCCGTTCCTGGTTGATAGTGCACTGGCCGCGCTCGCCCGACTTGATCTTCCGGTACAGTCGCTGGTGCATCCGATCCTGCCCGTGCGCCGGGACGCCGGGGGCAAGCTGATCGCGATCGGGGATGGCGGCGCATCCGAGTCGATGATCCAGATCGGATTCGGACCGGAAGGCGATTCCGCGAAGCTCGCCGAAGTCACTGCGGCACTGAAGCGCGCCATGACGGACGTGCGCGCGGCCGTGGACGATTTCGGCGCGATGTCCGCACGCCTCTCGGCAGCCGAGGCGGCCTTGCCCGAAGGCACGGCGGAACGGGAATTCCTCGCCTGGATGCGCGAGGAGAATTTCGTGCTGACCGGCGTTCGCACCTTCGCGCTGACCGAATCCGGCATCGCCCGCGACGACGCTTCCGGCCTTGGCATCCTGCGCAGCCCGGATGTGTTCGTGTTCGACGTGATGCGCGACCAGGGCAATGTCCCCGCCCAGGTCCGCGCGGCCCTGGCCGATCCCGCGTCGCGCGTGGTCGTGGCGAAGGCCAACATGCGCAGCACCGTACACCGCCCGCAGCACTGCGACGTGGTGCTGGCCAAGTCGCTCGCGCCCGACGGATCGGTCGGACGGATCGAGCTGTTCATCGGCCTGTTCGCCGCCGGCGCCTACAACCGTAACCCGCGTTCGATCCCGATCCTGCGCGAGAAGGTCGCGCGTATCCTGGAGGCCGCCGGGGCCGATCCGGGCAGCCACGATGCCCGCGCGCTGGCCAATATTCTCGACACGTGGCCGCGCGACGAGCTGTTCCAGGCGGATGAGGCGCAGATCCTCGCCGCCGCGCGCGGCGTGATGGCGCTGCAGGTGCGGCCGCGCGTGGCGCTGTTCGTGCGCCCCGACCCGTTCGAGCGCTTCGTCTCCGCCCTGGTCTATGTCCCGCGCGACCGGTTCGACACGCGGCTCCGCCAGGATCTGGGCGGGATCATCGCACGCGCCTATGCGGGGCGGCTGTCCACCCACTACGTGACCATGGGCGACGGGCCGCTCGCCCGCGTGCTGTTCATCATCGCCACCGTCCCGGGGAAGGTGCCCGCGGTGGACGTGCGCGCGCTGGAACGCGCGATGGCGCAGGCCGCGCGCAGCTTCCGCGACCGGCTGGCCGAGGCGCTGAGCACCGAGCACGGCGAGGCCGAGGGTGCCCGCATCCTCGCGCGATGGGGCGGCGCCTTCCCTGCCTCCTACGGCGAGCGGCACACCGCTTCGGGCGCGGTGCAGGATATCCGCCTGGCCGAGCGCGCTCTGGCGGAAGGCGTGCTGCAGCTTTCGCTCGACCGCCCCGGCGGCACCGAACCCTCGCGCTTCGCGCTGAAGCTGTTCAATCCCGGCGGCCCTGTGCCGCTCTCCGACATCGTGCCGCTGATCGAGACCCTCGGCCTGCGGGTGATCGAGGAAGTTCCGCACGAGGTGCAGGCGCGCGATGCGCGGCTGCTGGCGTTGCAGGTGCTGACGGTCGAAACCGCCGATGGCTCGGCCGTTGACCTCGGCGCGCGCGGCTCCGCATTGCTGGAGACGCTGTCGGCGATCTGGGATGGCCGCATTGAGGCCGACGGATTCAACCGGCTGGTGCTACGCGCGGGCCTCGTCTGGCGCGAGGCCTGGCTGCTGCGGGCCATGTTCAAGTGGTGCCGTCAGGTCGGCTTCCCGTTCAGCCAGGGCGCGGTGGAAGATGCGCTGTCCGCCCACCCCGAGGCTGCGCGATGGCTGGTGGAGGCGTTCAACGCCCGCTTCGACCCCGAAGGCGACCGCGTCGAGGACCAATCCGCGTGGGACGCGCTGCTCGACCGCGTGGAGAACCCGGACGAGGATCGCATCCTGCGCCGGCTGCGCAAGCTGCTCGATGCCGTGATCCGCACCAACTTCTGGCAGGAGGGCGGCACAAAGCCCGTCATCGCGCTGAAGATCGATTCCGCCCGCGCGGGCGACATGCCGCTGCCGCGCCCGATGGCCGAGATCTGGGTGCACGGCGCGCGTGTGGAAGCCTGCCACCTGCGCGGCGGCAAGGTCGCGCGCGGCGGCATCCGCTGGTCCGACCGGCGCGAGGATTTCCGTACCGAGATCCTCGGGCTGATGAAGGCGCAGATGGTCAAGAACGTCGTCATCGTGCCGGTCGGCGCGAAGGGTGGCTTCGTGCTCAAGCGCCCGCCCGCGCCGACGGGCGATGCCGCGCGCGACCGCGAGGCGTTCCAGGCCGAAGGCATCGCCTGCTACCGGCTGCTGATCCAGTCCATGCTGGACGTGACCGACAACCTGAAGGGCCAGGAGGTCGTGCCGCCGCCCCTGGTGCTGCGCCGCGACGGCGACGATCCCTATATCGTGGCGGCCGCCGACAAGGGCACGGCGACGTTCAGCGACATCGCCAACGGCATCGCCGGCGACTACGGGTTCTGGCTGGGCGATGCCTTCGCCTCGGGCGGGTCGAAGGGCTACGACCACAAGGGCATGGGCATCACCGCGAAGGGTGCCTGGGTGAACATCGCCCGGCATTTCCGCGAGATGGGGCTCGACATCCAGCGCGATCCCTTCACCTGCGTGGGCGTAGGCGACATGTCCGGCGACGTGTTCGGCAACGGTGCCCTGATCACGCGGCAGATGAAGCTCGTCGCCGCCTTCGATCATCGCCACGTCTTCCTCGACCCCGACCCCGATCCCTCCGTCTCTTATGACGAACGCGCGCGGCTGTTCGCGCTGCCGCGTTCCTCCTGGGCCGATTACGACGCGGCGAAGATCAGCGCGGGCGGCGGCGTGTTCCCGCGCAGCAGCAAGACAATTCCGCTGTCGCCCCAGGCAAGGGCGCTGCTCGGCCTCGATACGGACCACGCCGAACCGGCGGAGGTGATCCGCGCCATCCTTCGCGCGCAGGTCGATCTGCTCTATTTCGGCGGCATCGGCACCTATCTGAAAGCGTCCACGGAAACGCAGGCGGCGGCCGGCGACCGCGCCAACGATGCGCTGCGCATCGATGCGCGCGAGCTGCGCTGCAAGGTGGTGGGCGAAGGCGCCAACCTGGGTGTGACCCAGGCCGCGCGGATCGAGGCCGCGCAGGCCGGCATCCGCATCAACACCGATGCGCTCGACAATTCCGCCGGCGTGTCCACCTCGGACCACGAGGTGAACATCAAGATCCTGCTGGCGGATGCGATGCAGTCGGGCGAGCTGACCGAGAAGCAGCGCGTCGATCTGCTGGCGGAGATGACGGACGAGATCGCGGCCCTGGTGCTGCGCGACAATCACCAGCAGTCGCAGGCCGTGTCGCTGGATGTGCTGACGCCCGCACGCGACGCGCCGGCCCAGATCGCGCTGATGGCGGCGCTGAAGGCGCATGGCAGCTTCGACCGCGTGGTCGCGGGCATGCCCGATGCCGCGGCGCTGACCGCGCGCGCGGCCGCGCAGTCCGGACTGACGCGGCCCGAGGCGGCGACGCTGATGGCGCATGCCAAGCTGTGGCTTGCGGACGCGATCGACAGTTCCGCCCTGCCGGACGATCCGGCCCTCGAAGGTGAGCTGTTCGCCTACTTCCCGACGCCGCTGCGCGATCGCTTCCCGGCGCAGATCCGCCGCCATCGCCTGCGGCGGGAGCTGATCGGCACCGCGCTGACCAATGAGCTGATCAACCGCATGGGCGCCGCCGCGTTCGGGCGGCTGGTGGCCGAAGGCGGGGCCCCGGCATCCGATGCGGCCAAGGCGGCCTGGGTGGCGCGGGAGGCATTCAGCCTGCCGTCCCTCTACGCACGGATCGAAGCGCTGGACGGCGCGGTGCCCGCCGCCGCGCAGCTCTCCGTGCTGGCGGGCGCGCGGGCATTGCAGGAAGCCGCCGCGCGCAGCCTGCTGACCCGCGCCGACCTCGCCAAGCCGATCGTGGAGATCGTCGGCGCGCTGAAGCCGGGCCTCGCCACGCTCACAGCCTCCGCCACGGCACGGACGGAAGCATCGCCCGCCGCGCAGGCGCTGGTCGCGCAGGGGGTGCCGACGGATCTTGCCGCCCTGGCGGCCGCCCTGCCCTCCCTCGCCGCCGCCCCCGCGATCGTCCGGCTGGCGACCGAGCGCGGCGTGGCGACGGAACAGGCGGAGCAGGCCTGGCGGCTGGCCGGGGACGCCTTTGCGCTGGAACCCCTGCGCCACGCGGTCGCCGCGGCTCCGGCCACCGGTGCCTGGGGCGCGCGGGCCGTGGCATCCATCGCCGACGACCTCGCTGGATTGCAGGCCGGGCTCGCCGGCGCGCTGCTGGCGGATGCGATGGACCCGGACGCCCTGATCGCCAAGCTGGGTCCGGCCGCGCCGCGTGCGGTGCAGGTCGCGCGCGAGGCATCGGCCACGCCGGACATTGCCGCCGCCGCCGTGGCGGCGCGGAACCTGCGGGCGTTGCAGGTGTAGCCACCTTTCCCCGGCCCTCTCCCGCACGCGGGGAAGGGAAAGGGGGTTCGCGGTTCACCCCGCATCGACTATGGGCGGGACGATGCGATCCCGCCCCGCCGCTTTCGCCTGGTGCCTGTACGACTGGGCGAACAGCGCCTTTCCCACGGTCGTGTCCACTTTCGTCTTCGCGACCTATTTCACTGAGGCAGTGGCCGCAGACCGGGCCACCGGCACGTCGCTATGGGGCGTGGCGGCTGCGATTTCCGGCGTGATGATCGCGCTGCTGTCGCCGCCGCTCGGCGCAATCGCCGATTCCGGCGGCGCGCGTGCGCGGATGCTGACCCTGTTCACCACGATTACGGTCTTCGCCACCGCCGCGCTGTGGTTCGTCACGCCGCATCCGGACAGCGCGATGCTGGCCGTGCTTCTGGTGATTGTCGCCACCGCGGCCTTCGAACTGGCGACCGTGTTCTACAACGCGATGCTGCCCGCGGTCGCGGAGCCGCGGCATATCGGCCGGCTGTCCGGCCTGGGCTGGGGCTTCGGGTATTTCGGCGGCCTCGCGTGCCTGCTGGTCGCGTTGTTCGTGCTGATCCGCCCCAATCCCGCACCGTTCGGCCTGGATCGCGACGCCGCGGAGCACGTCCGCGCCTGCATGCTGCTGGTGGCGCTCTGGATCGCCGCCTTCGCCTGGCCCGCCTGCACGCTGATCCCCGAACGCGGTCCACGGCGCCCCTGGCGGCTTGCGGTCGCCAACGGCATCGCGGAGATCGTCACGCTGATCCGGCGCCTGCCGCGCAGCCCTGCGTTGGCCCGCTTCCTGATCGCGCGGCTGTTCTACACGGACGGGCTGAACACGCTGTTCGCGTTCGGCGCCATCTATGCCGCTGGCAAGTTCGGCATGACGACCGAGCAGGTGCTGATCTTCGGTATCGGCCTGAACGTGACCGCGGGCCTGGGCGCCGCCGGCTTCGCGCTGATCGAGGACCGGATCGGCGCCAGAGCGACCGTGCTGATCGCGCTGGCCGGTCTTATGCTGCTCGGCGCCGGGCTGCTGGTCGTGGAAGGCCAGACGTCGTTCTGGGTGCTCGGCCTGCCCATCGGCATCTTCATGGGCCCGGCCCAGGCCGCCTCCCGCAGCCTGATGGCGCGGATGGCACCGCCTGGGGAGGAAAGCGCGCATTTCGGCCTATTCGCGCTATCCGGCCGCATCACCGCCTTCGCCGGCCCGGCGGTGCTGGCGGCGACCGTCGCCGCCACCGGCAGCCAGACGGCCGGCATGGCGACGGTGCTGCTGTTCCTGGGAGTGGGGGCGGCGATCCTGATGACGGTAAGGCCGCCGCCCTGATCTTCGCCTACTTCTTCTCGACGTTCCAGAACAACGGCACCGGCGTATCCAGCATGCCGACGACGCTGCGGCGGAACGCCACCGGCGCGAAGAACTGGCCCACCGGCACGATCGGCATCAGGGCCTGCGCCTCCATCTGAAGCTGCGCGACGATCTCCTTGCGCTTGGCCGGATCGCTCTCCCGCGCCCAGGCGTTCTTCAGTTCCTCGATCTTCTCCGAACACGCCCAGCCGGGATAGGACGCATCGGTGCAGTTGGCGCTCAGCGCCACGCTGCCGACCGGATTGTCCAGCTCGAACCCGTAGGACCACATCGGGAAGATGTTCCATCCGCCGGCGGACGGCGCATCCTGCTTGTTTCGCCGCGCCATCATGGTGGCGAAATCCATGTACTGGATATCGACGTTCAGCCCGGCGCCCCGCAGGCGTTCGGCGGCCATGGTGCCGAAGCCCTTGATGATCTCGTTGTCGCCGGGCGCGATGATGACGATGGGCTGGCCGTTGTAGCCGGCCTGCTGGAACAGCTTCTTCGCCTGCTCGACCTGCACCTGGCGCATCCAGTCGGTGCCGGACTGGTTCTCGTTCGCTCCGCCGCAGGCCAGGAAGCTGTAGCAGGTGTGCCAGTACTTGCCGTCCGCACCGGCGGTGATGGCCATGTAGTCAGCCTGATCGGTCAGCAGCGCCAGCGCGCGCCGCGCCTCCGGCTTGTCGAAGGGCGGCTGGCGGAAATTGGGCCGCAGGAAGCCGATCTGCCCCTGCTTGCCGTGCACCTCCACAACGATGTCGCGGTTGCGCTGCAACACCGGCAGCAGGTCGAGCGGCGGCGTCTCGTAGATGTCAAGCTCACCGGTCTGGAGCGCTGCCACCGCCGAAGCGGAATCGGGCAGAACCATCCATTCGACACGATCGACCTTCACCACCTTGCCGCCCGAGAAATAGTCGGCCGGTTCGCTGCGGGGGCGGTAATCGGTGTTGCGCGCATAGACGATGCGATCGCCCTGCCGGTATTCGTCGCGCACGAAGCGGAACGGGCCGGACCCGATCACCTCCTGCACAGGCGTGAACGGGTCGGTCTGGGCCTCACGCTCGCGCATGATGAACAGGCCGGTGGCGGTGGGCTTGGCGAAGGCCTCGAACAGCAGCGGCGTGTCCACGGACAGCTTCACCCGGAAGCTGCGCGGATCCACCACCTCCAGCTGCATCCCGAGTTCGACGAGCTTGCGCCCCGTCGTGTCGCGCGCCGCCCAGCGCTTGATCGAGGCGATGACGTCGGCCGAGGTGACGGGCGACCCGTCATGGAATTTCAGCCCCTCGCGGAGCGTCATCGTCCAGCTTGTCCCGTCCGCGCCCTTGGTCGCGGATTCGACCATCTGCGGCTGCGGCCGGAACTGGGAATCGAGCGTGTAGAGGTTGTCGTAGACGAGATAGCTGTGCTGATGCGTGACGGAGAGCCAGTTCACGACGGAATCGAGCGTACGAGGCTCCGCCGAGGAGGCATACCGCAGCACGGTCTGGGCCTGCGCAGCGGTGCCAAGCACGCAGGCCGCCGTGGCCGCGAGCACGAGGCGCAGGCAGGATCGCCGGCGAGGCGGGCTTGTTCTCATCAATGGTTCCCCGATCGTGATGTCCCGGCGCGCAGCGTCCCGCGCTGGCACCGCCCGTGCCAAGCATTTTGCGACGTTTCCGCGAACGTCGCCGTCTGTCGTGCCCCGGCGAAGCCTGCGCCCCGCTTGCTGTTCCGAGTGACGGGACGATCCCGTTTCAGAACACCGGTGCCGTCCGGCGGCGCTGCCACAGCGCCCGAGCGACCAGGAACAGCACGATCAGCCCCAGGATCGCCACGCCCACGATCATGAACCCATGCTTGGCGACCGCTGCCCCCACGAACCAGCCCGCTGTCACGAAACTCGCCGCCCAGGCCCCGGCCGCGATGAAGTTCAGCGCCGCGAAGCGGGCCCGGTGCAGGCCCGACATGCCGCACGCCACCGAGGCGACATTGCGGACACCATAGATGAAGCGGAAGCCCAGGATGAACCAGACCCCGTAACGCTCGATCAGGCTCAGCGCATCCGTGACCCGCTTCTCGGCCCGCGGCCAGCGCGTCAGCGCTCGGCTGCCCAGCCGGCGCCCGAGCGTGAACCAGAGCTGGTCGCCCAGGAACGAGCCGATCCAGACGGACATCAACAGTACCCACGGGTCGATCATGCCCGTCGCACGGCCGGCGGCCGCCGCGAACAGGACAAAGGTCTCGCCTTCGAAGAATGCCCAGAATGCGGCGATCACATACGCAAGATCACCCCATTCGGCCCAGAATTCCGCCATTCAGGCCCCGCCCCCCCGGGTTGCTCCGGATACTGCGCGGCAGGAGGGCGCGGGCGCAAGCTTCGTTCACACAACCGGCCGGAAAGCGGAACGTCCTGTCCCGGAACGGTCCGGGACAGGCTCCCGCGCCGGCCGGCGCCTTCCGTTAGATGACGCCGTAAAGGGCTGCCGAGCCGACCTCGGTGCGATTGTCCACCCGTTTCACGCCGGGCACGTTCTCCGCCATGGTTTCGAGGCCGCGACGGATTTCGTCGCTGCCGACCATGCCGTAGAGCGAGGCCACACCGTCCTTCACGATCACCGTGACGAAGAAGGTGTTGATCCAGGGCAGGCGGCGCATCTCCTCGATCAGGGCGCGGCGGATCGCATCGTCCGACTGCGCCGCCGCCGTGGCCGGGGGGGCGAGGATGGCGCGCAGCAGGTCGGCGCGGGAGACGATCCCCGCCAGCCGCCCGCCTTCCATGACCAGCACGCGGTGCACGCCCTTCTCGGACATCAGCCGCGCGATCTCCGCCGCCGAGGCGGTGGGGGGAACGCTGATCAGGTTGCTGGTCATGACATCCTTGGCCACGCGGCCATGCGCCTTGGCGTATTCGCTGGCCAGCCGGTGCGGGTCCGCGAACAGCGTGGCCAGGAACCCCATGTCCTTCTGCGTCTCGCCCGCGATGTTGCGCAGCAGGTCGCTCTCACTGACCACGCCCAGCACGTGGCGCTTGGCGTCGGCCACCGGCACGGCGGAGATGCCGCGGTCCGAAAGCAGGCGCGCGACCGCGAGTACCGGCGTATCGGGCAGCACGGTGACGACGTCGGGCGTCATCAAGTCATGGGCGTTCATATTCTGGCATCTCCCGGCCTTGTCGGCCGAATCATGGCCTCGGCGGACGGGCCCGGCAATGATCTGCCGCAAAGCGATGCTTGCTCCCCATCCCCGCCGGACATTAGCCTGTCCGGAACAAATACGACACTTTGGGGGAACGATCCGATGAATCTGTCGCGCCGCCGCGTCTTCGCGGCTTCCGCAGCATTGCTCGCAGCGCCTGCCATCGTCCGCGCCCAGTCCATCCAGCTCGCTATCGCGACCGGGACGACCGGCGGGGTCTACTATCCGTTGGGCGGAGGCATGGCGAATATCTTCAGCCGGCTCATTCCCGGCATGTCCGCCACCGTGGAGGTCACGGGCGGGTCGGCCGCCAATCTCCAGCTCCTCGGCGCCGATCGTGTCGGCATGGTGCTGACCCAGGTCGATGCGGCGGTGGATGCGCTGTCCGGCAAGCCGCCCTTCCGCCAGAAGGTGCCGGTGCGCGCGCTGATGGTGCTCTACACCAACCGCATGCAGGTGGTGACCGTGGCCTCCACCGGCATCAAGACCATGGCCGACCTCAAGGACAAGCGCGTGTCCACCGGCGCCCCCGGATCGGCCACGGAGATCTTCGCCTTCCGCCTGATCGAGGCGGCCGGCCTGGACAAGGACAAGGATTTCCGCGCCCGCGAACGCCTCTCGCCCGCCGAGAGCACGAACGCGATCAAGGACGGCAAGCTGGACGCGTATTTCTTCGTCTCCGGCGTGCCGACCAGTGCGGTGACCGACCTCGCCGCCAGCCCCGGCCAGCAGATCGTGCTGGTCGATCATGCCGACCTCGTGCCGCGCATGGTCGAGAAGAACGGCCCTGTCTACTTCCCCGAGGAGATCGCCGCCGGCACCTATCCGGGCCAGGAGACGGCCAACAAGCAGGCGAGCGTGGCCAACATCCTGGGCGTGCGCGCCGACATGCCCGATGAGCTTGCGACCCAGCTCGTCAAGGCAGTGTGGGAGAACCGGCCGGAACTGGCGCAAATCCACGCCGAGGCACGCAACATCCGGCCCGAGCTGCAAAAATCCTCGGCCGCCGGCGTGCCGTGGCATCCGGCCGCCGAAGCCTACTGGAAGGCGCAGGGACTCTCGCTCGCTTGAGCACGACCTCGACCCTGCCGCCGGAAGCAGGGGATCTCGACGCCGACACGGCCGCGAAGGTCGAGGCGCTGATCGAAGCCGACGAGGGGGCAGCCAACCGCATCGGCGGCTGGCTGGGAACGGGCATCGCCGGTCTCGCGCTGGCGATGAGCCTGTTCCATCTCTGGGCGGCGTGGGACATCGTGCCCACCACGACGCTGCGCTACGTGCATGTCGGCTTCGTGCTGACGCTGACCTTCCTGCTGTTCCCGGCCGGACGCCGGTTCCGCCACCGCATCATGCCATGGGACTGTGTGCTGGTCGGCCTGTCGCTGTGGTGCCTGTGGTATCTGATCACGGGCGGCGACGAACTGACCGACCGCTACGTGTTCCCCGAGCCCATGGACCTCGTGATGGGCTGGGCGCTGATCGTGCTGGTGCTGGAGGCCACGCGCCGCACCACCGGGTGGATCATGCCGGCGGTGTCGGTGGTCTTCATGCTCTACGCCTTCTTCGGCAACCATCTCCCGGCGCCGTGGACGCATCGCGGCTACGACGAGGTGCGGCTGATCCCGCACCTGACCATCACGCTGGAAGGCATCTTCGGCACCGCGGTCGATGTCAGCTCCTCGCTGATCATCCTGTTCACCATCTATGGCGCGATCCTCCAGGCCACGGGCGCGGGGAAGTTCTTCGTGGACTTCTCCTTCCTGCTGTTCGGCGGTCGCACCTCCGCCGCCGGGCGGACGGTGGTGCTGTCCTCCTTCCTGCTGGGCGGTCCGTCCGGATCGGGTGTGGCGACCACGGTGACGCTGGGCACGGTGGCCTGGCCGATGATGAAGCGCGTGGGCTACCGGGCGGACGACGCGGGCGGGCTGCTCGCCGCGGGCGGGCTGGGCGCGATCATCTCGCCCCCGGTGCTGGGGGCGGCGGCCTTCCTGATCGCCGAGTATCTCAAGATCAGCTACCTCGACGTGCTGCGGATGGCGGTGATCCCGACCCTCCTTTACTATGGCGCGCTGCTGTTCATGGTGGAGCTGGACCAGCGCCGGATCGGTGCGGCGGACCTGCCCATGGACACCGGCCATGACGGCCTGGGGCCGCTGGTGCGGCGCTACGGCTTCCACTTCTCATCGCTGATCGCGATCGTCGTGTTCATGGTGTGGGGCTATTCGGGCACGATGTCCGTGCTCTACGCCACCATCGTGGCCGTGGTGCTCTCCTTCGTCCGGCCCGAGACCGCGCTGTGGCCCCGCCGACTTGCCGAGGCACTGGCGGCAGGATCGGTGCAGGTGCTCAATGTGGCCGCCACGTGTGCCTGCGCCGGCATCATCGTGGGCGTGGTCACGCTGACCGGGCTGGGGCTGAAATTCAGCGAGATCGCGATCCAGATGGCAGGCGGATCGCTGGTCGGCACCGCGCTGCTGACCGCGCTGGTGGTGTGGGTGGTCGGCCTCGCCGTGCCGGTGACGGCGAGCTACATCATCTGCGCGGTGATCGCCGCCCCGGCGCTGATCAAGCTCGGCGTGCCCGACTACGCGGCGCACATGTTCGTCTTCTACTACGCGGTGCTCAGCGAGGTCTCGCCGCCCACGGCACTCAGCCCCTTCGCCGCCGCCGCGATCACCGGGGCGGGGCCATACCGGACCACCTTGCAGGCGTGGAAGTACACGATGCCCGCCTTTCTGCTGCCCTTCGTGTTCGTGACCGATCCGGAAGGCGTGGGGCTGCTGCTCAACCTGACACCGGGGATGACCTGGATCGACGTCGCCTGGCAGATCATCCTGGCCACGGCCGGCCTCGCCGCCTTCGCGGCCGCCGCGCAGGGCCAGGCGCGGTTCCGGCTGGCCGGGTGGGAACGCGGCCTCGCCGTCCTGGCCGGGCTGCTTCTGACCTTCCCGCCGCTGATCGACGCCATCGCGAATGCGGTATTGCCGGGGACCGCGTTGCCGGCGCCGCACTGGCTGGGTGCCGCGCTGTTCGCGGCGCTCGCAGCGGCGCAGTTCCGCCCCGGTTCCCGCGCGGCGGCATAGGCACGATGCGGCCAGCGATGCTAGGCACATGGGGATGAGACTGTCCGCCATTCCCCTGGCATTGCTGCTGTCGGCCTGCGGATCGGCGGGGGGCGCCAATATCGCCCCCACGCTGTGGCAGCGGACCATGGGCGGCGAGCCGCCGCCGCCGATCACCGCCGCCGAAGCCGCCACCTTTCCGTATCCGCTGATGCTGGTCCGCACGGGCGGCGACTGGCAGCGCATGGTGCTGCAATCCGTCACCGCCGGTCCCGGCGCGCAACGGCTGACGTGGCTGTCCGCGGACCGGCACGCGATCGCGACCGAGGGCGGGCGCATCGTGGCCGCGGCGGGCGGACGGGTCGTGCTGGCCGGAACGCTGTTCCAGGACCCGGATCCGCTGCTTGCCCCGCTCGCCATTCCCGCCGACGGCATCACCTATCGCCGCGCGGTGGACCTGATGGAGGGCCGCAAGGCCGGCGGCGGGCAGTTCGGCCTACCTCTCGATTGCCGCATCACGCCCAGGGCGCGCGAGACCGTCACCATCCTCGGCCGCGGCATCGATACGATCCGGCTGGACGAAACCTGCCGTGGCCCCGACCTGTCCTTCACCAGCCGCTTCTGGGTGGGCGTGGCGGATGGGTTCATCTGGCGCGCGGAGCAATGGGCAGGCAGCGGGACGCCGATCACCTACGAGGTGGCTAAGCCCCCGACCGCCAGCTAAGGCCGCCGCGCCTGACGCGCAGGGCCACGAACAAAACCCACGCAAGCTGCGGCAACAGCGGCAGCAGTGCAGAGGGAACTTTCTGCCCTGGCGAAGCGGTCACGAACAGCAGGCAGCACAGTCCGCCGAAGGCCGCGAATCCCCAATGGATCGCAGCCACCAGCCAGGCCGGCACGCCCGAACGGAAGGCCATCTGATACAGATGCGTGTTGTGCGCCTTGAACAGGCTCTCCCCCATCAGCAGGCGACGCGCCAGGGTGAAGCCGACGTCGAACAGCACGCCCGACAGCACCAGCGGAACCAGCAGGAAGGACAGCTCCACCCGTTCGAACCGCGCGGCGGCGATGCCGGTCACCGCCATCATGAAGCCCGCGAACTGCGCGCCCACATCGCCCAGGAAGATGCGCGCCTTCGGGTAGTTGAACGGGATGAAGCCCGCCATCCCGGCCGCCAGCAGCAGCGCCGAGAAATAGACGAACCAGCCGCCCTGCTGCGCTGCGATGAAGGACAGGAACCCGCAGGCCACCAGCACGGTGCCGGAGGCGAGGCCGTTCAGCCCGTCGATGAAGTTCACCGCGTTGGTGACGAAGACAATGAAGAACAGCGTGGCGGGGATGCCGAGCAGGCCGAGATCGACCACCCCCAGGCCGGGCAGGCTGTAGCGTTGCACCCACAGGCCGGACGCCACGGTGACGCAGGCGGCGGCCAGTTGTGTCGCCAGCCGCAGCCGCGCGGACAGCGCGCGCACGTCATCGATGAAGGAGACGATGGCGATGGCCACGGCGCTGAAGATGACGCCGCGGAAATACGGTTCGGCGAGGCGGGAGAACTCCGCATGCGCGTAGAGCACCGCGATGCCGACGAGGAAGGCCAGGACCACGCCCACCCCGCCGCCACGCGGCACCGGCACGCGCTGCACCTTGCGCGGGTCCGGCAGGTCCATGACGCGGACCGCGATCATCACCCGCACCGCCAGTGCGGACAGGCAGGCGAGAGACGCGGCGAAGCCCAGGTGCAGGAGGAAGGCGTGCAGGGTCATGGCGGGGCGCGACCCATACCCAAGGCCGCCATGCCGGCCAAATCATGGCAGGCATCCGGGCGGCGAGGAAGGGTCGCGGCGGGCCGCCTATTTCTTCTTCTTGCTGCCGTGCGCGGTAACCAGCCCGCTGGGCCAGCGATGCCCTTCGACCTGCCAGCCGCCGCTGCGCGTGAAGGGCACGACGCAGACCTTGTTGCCCTGGTTGCCCCCGAGCAGCATCACGCCCCCCTTCACCTCGCGCACGAAGAATCCGACATGATAGCCGCTCGCGGTCGTGCCGGACTTGTCGGGCCCGCCGATCTTGGACACGACCGTGACGGCACCGACCTGCGGGGTCTTCAGCTTCTTGCCGACATGAAGCCACATCTTGGCACCCGCCAGATAGCGGCCGTTGACGAAATCGCTGGAGGTCGCCCCCGCCTGCTGCATGCACCAGGCCACAAAGGCGCCGCACCAGGCGGTTTCATCGACCGCGGACAATCCGGACCGGTTCAGATGGTTGAACTGCTGCAGATACTCGACGATGCGCGGATTGTTCGATGCCTTGCCCGACCCTTCCTGCTCGCCGATCTCGCACATCGCGATGTCGAACCAGTAGGGCGTATAGCTGCTGGCACCGCAGATGCCGCCGAACGCCGCCAGCGGCGATCCGCAGCATTGCGGGAACTCCCACCGTGTCGATGCGGGCAGGCCGTAGGCGGTGCGGAACTGCTGCACGCAGCTTTCCAGGGTCTGATCGTAGGTTTCGGTGTCCGTCAGGCTCATCCCGGCGAATTCGCCGATCGCGCGGCGCAGACTCTTGACGGCCCAGCCGGTCGTTGCCCGGAACAGCGGCTGCTTGCTCACCCTTGCGTGCCCTCTCGAACTTTCCGGGCCGAGAATTATCGCCCGCCGCCGCGCACGCCTGTGAGCGAGATCACGGAACCGTGCGCGGCAGCTACCGCACCAGGGCATTCAGCCCGCGCCGGAGCAGATCGTCCCGACCTTCGCGCGTCACCTCGCTCAGCGGGTTCTCCACCGCCAGCCTCTGCCCGCCGTCGCGCTGGATCGGCCGGATCGTCAGCCCGCCGCGCGCGCGGGAGGACGGGCCGAACAGGTCGAACGGAAAGCGCACATAGATACCTTTGTCGAACGACCCTTCGCCGAAGCGCTCGAATGGCACATCAGTGAAGGTCACGAAACCGCCGACCTCGATGCCGCTGTCGAAGCGCCGGCCCAGTTCGAACGTCGCTCCCCAGTCGCGCGCAAGGTATCGGCCCGCACGCCCCACCGCGTACAGGTCCCACCAGGGCAGGTCCGCATACAGCGACACGTGGCCGGTGACCGTACGGTAATCGCGCAGCCCCAGCTTCTGGTCGAAGTCACGCTGCTGCACGGCATTGATGTCCGCACCCACCGCCCACCACGATCCGTGCGGACGCCACAGCGCCTCGGCGGAGAGGCCCGCATACATCGGCTCCAGATAGCCCGCGGTCACTCGGCCGAAGATGTCGGGAGCGACGTTCCAGATACGCTCGGCGGTCAGCGATGCGATCGCGGTGGCGCCTGCGCCGGCATACCGGCCGGCATCGCTGCGCACATGTGGCAGCAGGGAATCGGACGGCGCCGCATCACCGATCGTGCCGTACAGCGTCTGCGTCAGCACGCCGCCGACGGAGAATCCGGAGGGCAGCAGGATCCGCCCGCCCGCCGCAATCTTGGCGTCGAAGCGGAACGGTTCGTCCGGGTCCATCAACTGCGTGTCGAGCCGCGGCGCGACGAACCAGTCGAGGCCGGGCCAGCGCGCCACATTCTGCCCGCGGCGCAGGCCGAAGGCCGGTTCGGGCATGAGTTGCGGCAGCACTTCCTCCAGACTCGCCTCGCCCGCCATGGCCTGCTCCAGGGCAAGGCGCGGCACCGCGATGCGCGCGATCTCGACGCCTGATTGCCACCAGGCGACGCGCAGCAATTCCACCTCGGTCGGCAGCAGGGACTGCACCGCACGCGCCACGCGGCCGGTCACCTGCGCCATGGTGCGGAATTGTCCGTCGGACACGGCAACCTCAGCCGCCGCGCCCTGTACCGCGACCGCAAGCGGCCGGAACCCCGCCGCAGCCAGCGCCGCGGCGATGGCCTCCGCATGGACATCCGGCGCGGCCATCGGCGGTGCGGACGGCAGCGGCGCGGCCGCGTCCAACGCGACGCGCAGGCCGGGTGGAATGACGATGCGCCCCGCCAGCACCCTGCCGGCCGGACGCGCCGGCATGGGCGGCGACGGTTCGGTCAGCGGCGAAGCAGGCGGGGACGCGGCTTTCAACGCCAGCGACAGCCGCATGACGAGATCGGTGCCGTGTATGAAGGCGAGGCCGGCATCCACGCCCTCGACCGGCATCCAGGACAGGCCGACATTGATCCGGCTGCGCGCCCTGCCGCGCCCTTCGCCGCGTTCGTCGCGCAGTTCGTCGCCGCTCAGTTCGATCTTGGCGCGCAGGCCGGGGATGCCCGCGATCTCCGGCACTGACCATTCGATGCCGCCGAACACGGCCACCTCCTCACCGCGGAAGAAGTTGCGCAGCCGTGCGACACCGCCCTCGCCCACGCTCTGCGGCCGCGTGGCGAAGCGGCCGGCAATGCGGCTCAGCGGGTTGCGCAGGTCGCCCGCCGATCCCAGCCGCCCCCAGCCGAGCCCGAGCGAGATGTCGAAATCCCCGAACCGCTTCGAGGCGACGACATACTCGCCGCCATAGATGCCGGTGCCGACCAGGTCCTGCAGTCCGAGCGCGACGGCGGGCAACAGGTCATCCTCCCGCAGCAGCCGCAGCTTGAGATCGAAGGCGCGGTCGGTGGTGGTGCCCGATCCCGTGGTCGCGTTCAGCCGGTCGGTGTAGCGGAAGGTCGTCTCCAGGAACGGCAGGGCCTGGAACTGAAGGAAGTAGAATTGCCGCTGCCGCCGCCAGGCGAGACCAGCTTCCAGCGTCGCATCGGGGCGCATCCGCGCGTTGCGCGTCTCCAGCAGACCCGCGCCGCCGTAGTGGGAGCCGGTTGGCGCCACTTCCTCGGCGTGCAGCGGGGCGGCGAGGAATAACAGGCCGACGATCCATAGCGCGACCGGCCAAGCCCTCACCCCACCCCTCTCCCGCCGGCAGGAGAACGGGCGTCCGCGCGCCGCGCGGGTCACTTCGATTCGCGCGAGATCACCGCCAGCGCAGCGGCGCTGATCGACAATTGCCCCAGCACCTGGGTGATGTCGCGAACGAAACCCCAGTTCTCCCACGGCGCGGGGTCCTGCGGCACCACGATCAGGGAGCCCGGCGGAACCGGTGGTCCGCCCGACATCCAGCCCGTCAGGCCCGCAGGCGCCGACGACCCGTTCGGCAACACGATGAACGCCCGCGACGGATCGGCGAAACGCTGCGGCCCGCCCGCAGCGCTGACATAGGCGGCCGCCTTCCAGCCGGAATGGAATTGCAACGAGCCGGGATTGAGCACGCTGCCGACCACCGTCACCTCGTTCGGGCGCTTCGGCACCGTGACCGTGTCGCCCGGCTCCATCAGCACGTCGAGTTCGGGCCTGGCGGCAAGGATGACGGGATTGGCCTCGATCACCATGCGCCCGGCGGCGCGCGCCTCCCGCAGGCTGGCGGCGAGTTCGCGCCCGGCGCGGACGGCATCGGCCAGATCGACACCGTTGCGGGCCATGGTCCCGCCCGCACTCGCCTGCGCGGTCGCGACCTGGACCATGCCGGATTCCAGTTCCCGCGCGCTGCGGGCGAAACCCTCCTGCTGGCGCTGGCGCACGCTCTCACGCGTGAACACCGCACCGTAGGGGAAGGCCTGCGGGGTCAGCCCGCCGGCGCGGGCGATCAGTTCCGACAAGCGCTCGCCGCGGCGGATGTCGTAGGCGCCGGGGCGGACGAACTCGCCCGACAGCAGCACAGTGCCACTGTCGCGGTCGCCAAAGGCGCGCGGGATGCGCAGCGCGTCGCGGGGGGCGAGGCGCACCGCCGCGAAGTTGCGGCTGCTTATGTCGAGCGTGCCACGGGAGAACGGGGCCGTGCCGCCCGCGGGTTCGCGCGACAGTTCCACCGCCGACAGGTCGGCCGAATCGCCCAGCCCGCCAGCGGCGGCCAGCACGGCGTCCATGCCGGTATCGGGCACGACCGGATACAGGCCGGGCCGCCGCACCTCCCCGGTCACCAGCACCGCGGCATCCAGCAGCACCGGCAGCAGGTCCGGATTATCGATGAACACCTGCGGACAGTCGCGCACGCCGATATCCGGGAACCCCGCCCCGCGCGCATGGGCGAAGCGCAACGGCGAGGCCGCGGCCGCGACGGCGAGCTGGGTCAGCGCCGGGCAGGCATAGGCATCGGCCGGGGCGGCTGCCGACGGAATGGGCGCAGAGGGGGCGGGTGCCTCCCCCCGCAGCGCGCGCTGCACGCCGGGCGATGACAGGAAGGCGATGTCGGAGGCGGCGAACAGCACCGCCTCGTCGCCATCCCGCAGCGCCACGTCGCCACGCCCGCTGCGCAGCACCAGCCCCAGGTCCACGCCCATGGGCGCACGCACGCGCGATGCGGGGTCCATCCGCCAGATGACGGCGAAACGCGGATAGGGATCGGCTTTCAGGACGCGCGGGTCACGTACCAGCGCGCGCAGCGTCGGCGCGGCGCCGCGCGCACGGGTGATCGGGGCCTGGACATGGCCGGACAGGCGCACCTGGTTCACCGCCACGTCCGCGCCGGGCTGCACCACCACCACATCGCCGCGACGCATGGCGCGGCCGGGGGCGATCTCGGCAAACGACCGCCGCCCCTGTGCATCGGGCGCGACCAGAAGGTAACGGTTGCCGACCGGGCGCATGGCGCCGCCAGCCAGCGCCAGCACCGCTTCCAGCGGCTGGATGCCGCGCGCCAGTTCGTAGATGGCCGGGCGCACCACATCGCCCGCCACCGCGACCAGAGCGCCGACCGCCGGCACCACGATCCGTTCCCCCGGCCGCAGCGAAAGGTCGGTGCTGCCGTCGATGCCGGCGAGCAGCGGATACAGGTCGATCACACGGGACGCGCGGGCGCTCTCCACCCGCACCGCCCGCAGGCTGCCGGTCTTGCGTATCCCGCCCGCGGCGGCGATCGCATCCAGAACCGTGGACAGGCCAGTGACGGTCTGGAAACCCGGCCGCACCACCTCGCCGCCCACGAACACGGACATCTGGCGCAGCTGGCCGATGGTGACGAAGACCTCGCTGCCCTGGAAATCACGTGCGGCCCGCGCCTCCAGCTCCGCGCGCAGCGCGCCCAGCGTGCGACCCGCGGCCGCGATGGGCGGCAGGTCGGGCAGCAGCACCTGCCCGTCACGGTTGACGCGGACGGAAAAGGTCTGCCGTGCCCGGCCCCGGAAGGCCAGGATCACTTCATCGTCCCGCCCCAGCACGTAATCGTCCGGCAGCGCACCCGCGGGCGTGGGCGCGGGGCCGAGGCCGCGGAACGTGTCGTAGCCGAACTGCCGCAGCGGCACGGGCGCCTGATCGCGGTCGAGCCGCGCGGCGAAGAAGGCCTCGGCGGGCGACAGCGGCTCCTCCGGCGCGGCGGGAACCTGCGCATACGGCGGCGGAGGTGACGCCGGCAACGCGGCCGGCGCCGGCGGGGCAGCCGGCCCGGCCGCAGGCGGGGATGATGCGGAAGCGCGCCCCCCGGAAGCGCCCCAGATCCGCTGGAGGATATCCTGCTGGGCTTCCGGCGGCAGGGTCGGGAGCGGCGCGCCACCGGGCAGGGTGCTCGGAAGCGAAGGCGGAGCCAGCGCCTGCGACCATGCGGCGCAGGCGAACCAACAGAAAAGGCTGGCAAGAAGGAGGCGCAGGGGAACGCTCCACAGCAGATTAAGGTAAGAGATTTATCAACCATAACGATGGAATCATTGATTCATCGTGGAGAAATATCCGTGTTTCGTATAATTTTTCCAAATCTCACAACTTCAAGCTGCATTCGATTCAAGGTGGCCGGGATGCTTGGCCCGGCTGCCCTCAGCGCCTATGCGTGGCACCGTGCCTCCCGTGGACTCGGGATTGTCCGACGTGCGCTGCCGGATCTGCCTCTGCCGCCGGGCCCCTATCTCGGGACGGAACCGGTCGTGCTCGCCGCCGTCGGCCCGGCACCACCACATGCCCTTGAGATCGATCCGTTCTCTGCCGCCGATCTACGCCCCGTATGGGAAAAGGGGCGGTGGGCGGACCTGCCCCATCTGCCGCCGGACCAAGCGGACCGGCGCATCGCCGCCTTCCTGGGGGAAAACCCGCCCTTCCGGGGGCCCCACTGGGTCAGTGCCCAGGAAGCCGCGATCCGGATACTGCATCTGGCCTGGGCGGCACAGCGGCACGGGCGGGATGCCACGCCCACCGCAGGGCTGCGTGCGCTGGCCGCACTCCACTGGCGGCGCATCCGGGCCGAGCGGGCCTATGAAATGTCGCAAGACAACAATCACAGCCTCGCCGCCGCCGCCGCGGGGATCGCCGCCGGGCTGCTCCTGGGCGACCGGGCGCTCGCCGCCGCCGCGCTGCGCGGGACCGAACGCGTCGCGCACCGGCTGATCGCCCCCTGCGGCGCGTTCAGCCAGCATTCCGTGCGCTACCAGCGCATGGCGGTCGATCTTCTGTCCCTGGCGGCAGCATTGGCCGAACGGCAGGGACTGAGCCCCGGCTTCGGTGCGGCGCATCGGGCCGCGGCCGCGTGGCTCGACCGGATGCGCGACCCGGTCTCCGGCCGCTATGCGCGGATCGGCCACGATGACGGCACCCGCCTCTCCGCCCCGGCCCCGCCGATGGTGTCGCCGCGACCGGCGGATTGGACAGGACGCGGCTTCATGGGCTTCGCCCACGGCACGTCCTGGGCCGTGCTCCGCATACCCGGCAGCCGCTTCCGGCCGGCACACGCGGACCTGCTGCATCTGGACTTCTGGCGGGACGGGCGGAACCTGCTCTGCGATGGCGGCACCGGCGCCTATCACCCGCCGCCCGGTTCCGAATGGTGGCTCGATCATTTCCCCGCGGTCGAGGCGCACAACACGATCCAGTTCGACGGGCAGCCACAGATGCTCCGGCATGGACGTTTCCTGATGGGGCCATGGCCGCGCGGCGGCGCGCTGCCGGCAGGCGGCTGGATCGCGGACAGCCACGGCAACCGGCACGAGCGGCGCGTGCAGCCAGGGGCCACCTGGCGGATCGAGGATCGGCTCGCCGGCCCCTTCTCCGAGGCCGTGCTGCGCTGGCGGCTGGACCCCGGGCTCGACTGGCACGCCACACCGGATGGTGCCGCGACCCATGTTGCGCGGGTCCGCATCACCGGAGCGCCTGCCGCCATTGCCATCGAACCCGGCTGGAGCAGCCCCGCCTACGGACAGGTCACCACAGCGCCCATTCTCACCGCGCGCCTGCCTTCAGGCACAGCCTGCATTCTGACCGTGATCGAGGCAATCCAGGGCTAGCGGCGTCCTTTCGGCAATTTACCTATTATCAATCATAGAATTATAATTCTTATAACAAACACAACCTAAAATTGCGAAAACACTGCTGCCGCCTGGACCGGAAGTCAGGATGCCGTTCGATGTTCTCGCCGCCCGCCTTTGGCGGCGGCGTTCCAGGATTGGCCTGTTCGCGGTGCTGCTGTTCGCCATGGGGACGGCATTCATCCTTGCCTGGCCGCGCGCCTATGTCGCGACCGCCATCCTCGCCCCGGCCGAGACCAACGGGATCGCCACAAGCCAGATCCTTTCTCCCGCGCCGCTGCTCGGCGGAGGCCTGCTGGACTCGCGGCCCAGCGGCAACTTCGCTGTCTATCTCGCCACGCTGCGCTCACCCGATGCTGCGGCGATGCTGCTGAGGGAAACGGCGCTGGGCACATACCTTGCCGCGCGGCGGCAGGCAGGCGTGACGGGGGCGATCCGCCGCGCATTCGGCCTCGTGCATCCCGTATCGGCCGACGATGCGGCGGACTGGCTGCGGCGCAACCTTTCCGTAACCCCCGCGCAGCAGACCGTGACCTGGACGCTGGCGGTGGCGCATCGCGACCGCGATCTCGCCCTGTCCATCCTCTCCCACCTGCACGCATTCGCCGAGGCGCAGATCCGCCGCGACCTGCGCACCACCGTGGACCGCCGCCTCGCGCTGCTGGCCCGGCGCCTCACGCAGGAAACGGACGTGTATCAGCGCCAGGTGCTGTTCGACCTCGTGGCGCAGCAGCAACGCTTCGGCCTGGTGCTCGCGGCGGACGAAGCCGTCGCCGGGCGGCTCGTCTCGGCGCCCAGCGTGGAGGTGGATCCTTCGCTGCCCAACCGGCCGCTGCTGCTGATGCTGCTGGCCCCGGCCGCGATGCTGCTGGCGGCCGCGTTGGCCATGCTGCGGATCACGGCGGAAGGCGCGCGGAAGCGCCGGCTTCATGCAGGCTATGCGGATTGATAGCTGTCCCTCCCGCCCCGACCTTCCTCTTGCAACGGCAAGGATGCGGCTCTCCTCGCCCACGTGCGGCTGAAGGTCGCCGCCTCGCCTGGGCGGCCGGTGCGGCGGCGATACTGCTTCACTCCGCCGGCGGCCTGAAATCCGCACCCCTGCTGGCAGCGCTGCCCTTCGACCTGACCGTGGCCCTGGCTGCGATCGCCCTGCCCTTGCTGGCGCTGCTCGGCCTCGGCCGCGACTGGCGCATCACATCGGAAGCGACCGCCACCTTCGCCGCCTTCGCCATGCTGCTGTCGTGGCTGGTGCTGGGGGCCGCGTGGTCGGTCGCGCCCGTCAGCGCTGCGGGCAAGTTGCTCGACGCCGTGCTGCTCGGCCCGCCGATGCTGCTTGCTGGCATCCTTGCCGGCGCGGACCCGGCAGCCCGGCGCGGGGCGGCCGCGGCGATGCTGGCGGCGGGGCTGGTCGTCGGTCTCTCGGTGGCGCTGGGACTGGCTTCGGGCACGGTGGTCCTCGGCGGCCCGGTCGAGGCGGACCGCATCCGGGTCCAGTACCAGCATGCCGGCCTCGTCATGGCCGGTGCGGCGGGGATCGCCGCGCTGGAGAGCCTACATGGTCCGCGATTTCGTCGCCCGCTGGTGCTGGCATTGGTGCCCGCGCTTGCCGTCCTCGCCCTACTGCCGGGCGGCCGCGCCGCTTTTTTGGCCCTTGCGCTCGCGGCGGCCATGGCCCCTGCCCTGGCGCTGCTTCGGTCCGGGCGGACCGCGGCCGCGCTGCTGCCCCCGGTCCTGATCGTGCTCGCGGGACTGGCGGGGGCGCTGACTCTCGCTGCACAGCCGAGCCTGGCCGACGGACTGCGCACGGCCATGCGCCTGATCGACGGCAACGTGGGGGAGGCCTCGCTGCGACTTCCACTGTGGCGTTCGGCCCTCGATCTTGCGGGCCGGGCGGCGCCGTTCGGTCTCGGTACGGGCGGCTTCCCGGTCGCGGCCGGGTTCGGGGACTGGCGCGGCCGCTACCCCCACAACCACGCGCTGGAAGCCCTGGTCGAACTCGGCTTGCCCGGATTGCTGCTGTGGCTGGGATGCTGGGGCATCGCCCTGCGGGGCGCGCTGCGGCACTGGTGCGATCTCGCGCCCGAACGGGTCGGCACGATCGCAGCGCTCGCCCTGCCGATGATGCTCACCATCATGGTCTCGACCGATCTCGGGAACCGCATGGCCTGGTTCGCGCTGGGGCTCGTCCTGTCGCTGTCTGTGGAAGCCCGCCCCCTTGCGCGGGCGGAGGCCGCGGCATGAGCTATGCCCGCCACGGCAAGCGCCTGCTCGATCTGGTCGGCGGCGCAGCCCTGCTGCTGTTCATGCTGCCGGTCATGACGCTGGTCGCGCTTGCCGTACTGGCGGTGCTGGGCCGGCCGCTGCTGCATCGCGACCTGCGTGCCGGGCAAGGCGGGCGTCCCTTCATGCTGGTCAAGTTCCGCTCCATGCACCTGGGATCAGGACCGGATTCCGAGCGGCTGAACCGGTTCGGCCGGGTGCTGCGCGCCAGCGGGCTGGATGAACTTCCGCAGCTCGTACATGTGCTGTCAGGCTGGATGAGCCTCGTCGGGCCACGCCCCCTTCCCGTTGCCTACACCGCCCGGCTCGACACCGCGGGGCGGGCTCGGCTTGTCGCGAAACCGGGCCTGACCGGCGCGGTGCAGGTCGGAGGGCGCAACGCCCTCCCGTGGGAGGAGCGTTTCCGCCGCGACGCAGCCTATGCCGTCGCCCCGACGCTTGCAGGCGATCTCGCCATCCTGCTGCGCACAGTCCCGGCACTGCTGGGCCGCGGAGCGACCTCTCCGGGGCATGCCACCTCCCCGGCGCCTTTCACCCAGGGTTGAAATATAGATTATCTCTACATCTCTGACTTGCCAAAACTCCTCTGAAACGCAGAGATTGCGCAACCAAAAGGCGAATTTCAGTGCAAATCATATCTGAGTTTTCGACGGAAGCCGCACAGTCCCCTGTCGTTCTCTCACCGCCCGAACGAACCGGCGACGAAGAGCGGTTGTTGAAGGAAATGCTCACCTCGGGCTGGATCGCCCCGGCCGGCCCGATGATCGCCGCTTTCGAGAAAGCGGCCCAACGCGCCACCACATTCCCGCATGTGGCGGCTGTCGCCTCCGGCACCGCGGCCCTGCATCTCGCCTGCCGGCTGGTCGGTCTCCGGCCCGGGGATCAGGTCTGGACCAGCACGCTAACATATATCGCCACCATTTCGCCTGCGGTGCAGATGGGGGCGAGGCCGGTCTTCCTGGATGTCGATCCGGCAAGCTGGACCCTTGATCCCGACCTGCTCACGGATACGCTGGCGCACGCGGCCCGGCGGGGGCGCCTGCCGCGCGCGGTGATCTCGGTCGATCTCTATGGCCAGTGCGCCGACATGCCCGCACTGCGGGAGGCATGCGACCGCTGGGGTGTCAGCCTGATCGCGGACTGCGCCGAAAGCCTGGGCGCGACGGCGCATGGCCGGCAGGCAGGACGGGGCGCGCATCTCGCCGCCTTCTCCTTCAACGGCAACAAGATCGTCACCTGCGGTGGCGGCGGCGCGCTGGCGTCCGAGGATGTGGCGCTGGTCGACCATGCCCGCTTCCTCGCCGCGCAGGCGCGGGAAAGGGCCGCGCACTACCAGCATGAGACGACCGGCTATTCCTACGGCCTGCCTTCCCCCTGCGCGGCGATCGGGCTTGCCCAGCTTCCCCATCTTGCCGCCCGCATCACCCATCGGCGCGCGGTCTTCGCCGCCTACAGAGATGGGCTGGCCAACATTCCCGGCGTCAGCTTCATGCCCGAACCCGCATGGTCGCGCGGAACCCGCTGGCTGACCGCACTGCTGCTGCCGCCGGGCAAGCGCGAGACGGTGCGCAAGGCGCTTATGGAGGCGGGGGTGGAATGCCGCCCGATCTGGAAGCCGATGCATTTGCAGCCGGTGTTCCGCCGCGCACCGTGTATCGGCGGGGAGGTCGCGGCCGGGCTGTTCCGTGACGGGCTGTGCCTGCCCTCCGGCCTCATGCCGCCGGACGGGCAGGACCGCGTGATCGCCACCATCCGGGCCGTGCTGGAACGATGAGCCTGGAAATCCTCTATCTGCACCAGCACTTCACCACGCCCGATGGCGCCGGCGGCACGCGGTCATGGGCGCTGGGCCGTGCGCTCGCCACGCGTGGCCATCGCGTGACCATCGCCTGCGGCATGGCCGAGGATGCGGATGCCGGATTGGACGGCGCCTTCGCGTATGGACGACGCGAGGGACAGGTGGGGCCGCTGCGGGTCGTGCAGTTCGCCATCGCCTATGCCAACGCGATGGGATTGGCCGCCCGCAGCGCCGCCTTCCTGCGCTTCGCCGCGCGTGCGACGCCGCTGGCCGTGGGGGGTGGCTTCGATACGATCATTGCTTCGTCCACCCCGCCGACCGTGGCGCTGCCGGCACTCGCCGCCCTGCGGCTGAGGGGCGTGCCGTTCGTGTTCGAGATCCGCGATCCCTGGCCGGAACTGCTGCTGGCCATGAAGGCGATCCGCCCGGGGCTTGCCTCCCGCGCGCTGTCGGCGCTGTCCGGCGTGGCCTGCCGCGCCGCGGCATCGGTTGTCGCGCTGTCGGACGGCGCGGCGGAGTCCGCCCGGGCCCATGGCGCGACCTCCGTCGCGGTGATCCCGAACGGCTGCGATCTGGACCTGTTCAGCCCGCAGGTAACGCGATGGCGGCCGGAGGCGGCGGCGCCGTGGGAAGCGCTGTTCGTCTATGCGGGCGCGCACGGAAAGGCGAACGGCCTCGATCAGCTGCTGGACGCAGCCGCGATCCTGAAGGCGCGGGGCGAACACCGCGTGCGGCTGCTGCTGGTCGGCGAAGGGGCGGAGCGCAGGCGGCTGATCGCCCAGGCGTCCGAACGGCACCTGACCAACGTGACCTTCCTGGATGCCATGCCGAAACGCAGCCTGGCCGCCCTGCTCGCGGGCGCGCAGGGCGGGCTGCTCTGCCTCGCCCCGGTGCCGGAATTCGCGGAAGGCACCTCCCCCAACAAGCTGATGGACCTGCTGGCCGCCGGGCTGCCGGTCGTCTCCAACGTGCCCGGCCGCGCCGCGCGCTGGCTGCGGGAAGGTGGGGCCGGGATTACCGCGCCCGATCCGGCCGCCATGGCGGATGCCATGGCCAGCCTCGCCGCCGCTCCGGCGCGCCGGGCCGCGATGGGCCGGGCCGCGCGGGCGCTGGCGGTGCACCGCTTCGACCGCAACCGCCTCGCCGCCATGTTCTGCGACCTGGTCGAAGGCGCGGCACGGCCCCGGCGCGACATGGCGGTGGCGGCGTGATGGGGCGCGAGATCCATCTGGTCGCTGCCGCACGGCCCAACCTGCCCAAGCTCGCCGCGCTGTGGCATGCCATGGCCGAAGCCCCGCCGCTGGGACAGCCGGTGCTGGTGCACACGGGCCAGCACCACGACGACGCGATGTTCGGCGCCCTGCTCCGCGACCTCGACCTGCCGGAGCCGGACGTGTGGCTCGGCATCGCTGGCGGTTCCCACGCCGAGCTGACCGGACGGACCATGGTCGCGCTGGAAACGCTGTGGCGGCAGCGCCGCCCGGCCGTGGTGATCGTGCCGGGCGATGTGGATGGCGCGCTCGCCGCCGCGCTCGCCGCGGCAAAGCTGTTCATCCCGGTCGTGCATCTGGAGGCCGGGCTGCGATGCGACGACGTGGCGTTGCCCGAGGAGGTCAATCGCCGCGCCATCGACGCCGTCGCCACCGCGCTCTGGGCGCCCGATGCGGCGGCGATGCTGACCCTGGCGAAGGAAGGCCGGGCGGCGGCGGCCACGATGACCGGCAACGCCATGATCGCGACGCTGGAGCGGACGCGGCCGCTCTGGTCGGCACGGCCCGGAAAGGCGGGCGTGGGCCGCTACGGGGTGCTGACGCTGCATCGCGGCGCCAACGTGGACGATTGCAGCCGCTTCGCCCGCCTGCTCGCCGCGGCGGGAGAGGCGGCGCGCCGGCTGGACCTGATCTGGCCGATGCATCCCCGCGCGCTGGCATGTCTGCAGGCGCAGGGACTGCGCGTGCCGTCGGGCATCCATCTGGTTCCGCCGCTTCCCTACCTGGATTTCATCGCCACGCTGGCGGGGGCGAAAGCAGTCATCACCGATTCCGGCGGCGTTCAGGAAGAGGCAACACATCTGGGTATTCCCTGCCTGACACTGCGCGCGGCAACGGAGCGTCCACTGACATTGACCCACGGCACCAACCGCCTCGTCGTGCCAGACCGGCTGCCAGCGGCATTGGAGGCCATGCTGGCCGATCCGCCCGTATCGCGTCCCATTCCGGGATGGGACGCGCTCGCGGGCCAGCGCATGCGCGCGGCGCTGGCGACGCTGCTGCTCGGCGGGGTGCCCCTCCCGCCGGGCGCTCCTCCCCGGGCGGAGACGGCGGAGCTTCTCCCGCACAAGACGGAAAAAGCAGGGCCCCGGGGCACCTGAATGGCCGCCTCCGTCTGCTTCGTCTCCGCCGCGCATCCGCCCGAGGATGTGCGTGTCGTGCTCAAGGAGGCCGCCACCCTCGCCGCTGCCGGCTTCGCGGTCAGCCATCTCGCGCCCGCCGCCCAGGCCGCCCGCTGGAACGCCCACGGCGTCGCCATCGCGACCTATGTACGCCGTCCAGGCCTGCTCGGCCGGCTGCTGGCGCTGCCCGGCCTCGCCCGCCGCGCCGCGCGATCCGGAGCGCGCGTGCTGCATGCGAACGAACCGGATGCGTGGCTCGCCGCGCTGATCGCGGCCCGCGGCAGCGGCGCACGCGTGGTTCTGGACGTGCATGAGCACTACCCTTCCACCTTCGCCGCGCTGCACGCACCCCGCCCCGTGGCGGGGATGGCCGCCTTCGCGGTGCGGTGTTTCATCCGCTGGGCTTCCCGGTGCGCGGATGCGACCGTGGTCGCCAAGGACGGACTGTCCGAGGACTGCCGCGGGCGGGTGATTTCCGCCCGCAACTACGCGCTGCTGGCCTCCGCTCCGGAGACCGCCGCGCATGGCGCCGAACGCGTCCCGGTCATCGTCCATGCCGGGGCCATGACGCGGGCGCGCGGCTGGCCGGTGCTGCTGGACGCGATGGCGCGTATGCGCGTCCCGGTCCGGCTGCGGCTGATTGGACGCTTCACCGACGGGTCGGAGGCGGCATTCCGCGTCCGGGTAGCGGAACTGGGCCTCGCGGACCGCGTGCATACCGCCCCCTGGATGCCGCATGCCGCGATGATGCGCGAACTGGCGCGGGCCGATATTGGCGTCGTGCTGTTCCAGCCCGGCCTCGCCAATCACATCCATGCCCTGCCGCACAAGCTGTTCGACGCCATGGCCGTTGGTCTGCCGGTGATCGTGCCGTGCCATGCCGGGGAAGTGGCGGCCGCGGTGACGGAGTCCGGCGCGGGATTGGTCGTCGATGCCGCCGATCCGGATGCGGTCGCCAAAAGCCTCGATCTTCTGGCGGACGTCCCTGCCCTGCGGGCGCAGCTGGGGGCGGCCGGCCGTGCGGCGGTGGAGCGGCGCTATTGCTGGGAACGGGAGGGAGAGGCTCTGGTCGCGCTCTATCGGGACCTCACCGGCGGATGACACCGTGACACCGATCTATGTCCTGGGTGCGGGCGGCCATGGCCGCGTCGTGCTCGATATCCTGCGCCGCGGCGGCACACCGGCCGACGGCGTCTTCGACGATCAGCGCACCGCGCCGCTGGAGGGAACCCGGATACTCGGCCCCTTCGCAGCGGCCCTGGACAGGCCCGGGGCGGGCATCGTCGTCGCGCTGGGCGACATGGCCCTGCGGCGGCGCTGGGCCGCGGCGGTGGAGGCCGCCGGCCTGTCCCTGATCCGCGCCGTCCATCCGGACGCGATCATCGCGCACTCAGCGCAGATCGGCGCCGGCAGCGTGATCTGTGCGGGCGCCGTGATCGGACCCGGCGCGACGGTCGGCCGGCATGCCATCGTCAACACGCTCGCCAGCGTCGATCACGACTGCACCGTCGGCGACAACGCGCATGTGGCCCCCGGGGTGCGCCTGTGCGGGCATGTGCGCGTGGGTGCGGACGCATTGGTCGGCGCGGGGGCGATCCTGCTGCCCGGGGCCACCGTGGCAGACGGGACGACCGTGCCGGCCGGCCATGTGCTACGGGCCTGACGCGGCGCGCAAAGGGCAGCTATACGCACGCCATGGCCAAACGCGGTCCCCATTTCAACCGCATCGTCCTGAACCTGATCGCCGATGCCGTGCTCTCCGTGCTGGCGGTCCCCGCCGCGCGCCTGCTGGCCATGCCGGGCGAAAATCCGCTGCCGCCCGCTTTCCTGCCGCTGATCGGCGCGGTCTGCGTGCTGGCGGCCGGGCTGCCGGTGGGGCTATCGCGCCAGTACTGGCGCTTCGCGGGCATGCGCGACCTGATCAGCGTGGCGATCGCCTCGGCGCTCGGGGCCGTGCTGTTCGCCTTCATCGCCTGGGGAACGGGGCTGTGGGTTCCGGGCAACCCGGCCTTCCCCGTCATCCTGGCGCTGACGCTGGTGGTGCTGCTCGGCCTGCCGCGGCTGCTCTACCGCTGGCACCAGTCGCATCGGGTACACGAAGGCGCCAGGGCGGATGCGCAAACCCTGCTGCTGGCCGGCGCCGGCGACGGGGCGGACATCTTCCTGCGGGCCCTGGAACAGGACCGGCGCACCGCGTGGCGCGTGACCGGCATCCTGTCACTGCGGTCGCGCCAGGCCGGGCGGCGCATCCACGGCCACCGCATCCTGGGCACGGTGGACGAAGCCTCCGCCGTGCTCGACGAGATGCGGCAGGAGGGCACGCTGCCCGCGATGATCGTGGTGACCAGCACGGAGATCGCGGGCGTGGCGCTGGTGCGGCTGATCGAGATCGCCGACCGCTACGGCATCCCGGTCCGCCGCGCGCCGAGCCCGACCGCGCTGTCGCCTGCCGCGCGCCGGGCCGGGGACAAATCCATGGACGCGGCCCGGCGTCGCGTGGAGTTACGCCCCGTGGCCATCGAGGACCTGCTGAACCGCCCGCAGGTCCCGCTCGACCGCGAGGGCATGGCCCGGCTGGTGCAAGGGCGGCGCGTGCTGGTGACAGGGGCGGGCGGGACGATCGGGTCGGAACTCGCCCGGCAGGTCGCGGCCCTGGGCCCCGAGGAAGTGCTGCTGCTCGACAACGGCGAATACGCGCTGTGGCAGATCGATCTGGAGTTGGGGGAGACGCATCCGGGCGTCGCACGCCGCGCGGTGATCGCCGATATCCGCGACGAAGCCCGCATGCGCACGGTCTGCGCCGGGTTCCGCCCGGACCTCGTGTTCCACGCCGCCGCGCTGAAGCATGTGCCGATGGTGGAGGCGAATCCGCTGGAAGGCTTGCTGACCAACGCCTTCGGCACGCGGGTCACGGCCGATGCCGCGCGTGCGGCCGGGGCGCGGCTGATGGTGCTGATTTCCACCGACAAGGCGGTGAACCCGACCTCGGTCATGGGTGCGTCGAAGCGGCTGGCGGAGATGTACTGCCAGGCGCTCGACGGGCGCGCGCGCGAGGAAGGCAGCGGCATGCGCTGCATCGCGGTGCGCTTCGGCAACGTGCTCGGCTCGACCGGGTCGGTGGTGCCGCTGTTCCAGCGCCAGCTCGAACGCGGCGGCCCGCTGACCGTCACGCATCCGGACATGCAGCGCTACTTCATGACGGTGCGGGAGGCGGTGGGGCTGGTGCTGCAGGCGGCCGTGGTCGGCATGGGCGACGCGGCGCTGATGCAGGATGGCGGGGTGTTCGTGCTCGACATGGGGCCGCCGGTGAAGATCGTCGATCTGGCACGGCAGATGGTGCGGCTCGCGGGTCTCAAGCCAGACCGGGACATCGAGATCCGCTTCACCGGGCTGCGGCCGGGCGAGAAGCTGTTCGAGGAGTTGTTCCACGGCAAGGAGCCGCCGCAGGCCACGCGCTATCCGGGCCTGCTGATGGCCAAGCCACGCACGGCGGACGCCGCCATCGTCGGCCGCGCGCTGGAGGAGATCGCCGCCCAGGCGCGATCCGGCGCGCGGGCCCCCGCGCTTGCCGCCCTGGCGCGGATGATCCCGGAGTTCGAGCACAATTCCGGGAACGCGGCGAACGCGTGATCGTGCCCATCCCCTACCTGCTCCCCCTCCCGATTGCGGGAGAGGGAGAAGGGCCGCAGCGAATTGGGACGGCGCGGGAATGATCCACGCGGACCGGCTGATCGCGCGGATCGCCGCACGCGAGGCCGTGATCGGCGTCGTCGGCCTGGGCTATGCCGGATTGCCGCTCGCGCGGCGTTTCGCACAGCTCGGCTTCCGGGTGATCGGCTTCGACAGCGACGCGACCAAGATCGCGGCGGTGAATGAGGGCCGCTCTCCCCTCCCCGGCCCGCCCAGCCCGCTCGACGCGCCAGGCATGGCCGCGGCCGGGATCGCCGCGGCGCGGGACTGCGACGCGATCTGCCTGTGCCTGCCCACCCCACTCGGCCCCGGCCGCGCGCCGGACCTTTCGGCGATCGGGGACAGCCTCACGGCACTCGGCCCGCATCTGCGACCGGGGCAGGCGATTTCTCTGGAATCAACCACCTATCCCGGCACCACGACGGAGACCGTGGTCGCCACGCTGCGCGCGGCGGGGCTGGAGGTGGGCCTCGATGCCTTCGCCATCTACAGCCCGGAGCGCGAGGACCCCGGCGCGGCGCGGCATTCCGTCGCGCATGTCCCCAAGCTGATCGCGGGTGCGACGCGAGCCTGCCTGCGCGTGGGAAAGGCGTTGTACGGGGAGGTCGCGCCCCGTCTCGTGCCCATGTCGAGCCCGGAGGCCGCCGAACTCGCCAAGCTGCACGAGAACGTGTTCCGCGCCGTGAACATCGGCCTGGTCAATGAGCTGAAGCTGCTCTGCCACCGGCTCGGTATCGACGTGCACGAGGTTCTGGACGCCTGCGCGACCAAGCCCTTCGGCTTCATGCCTTTCCGTCCCGGCCCCGGCCTGGGCGGGCACTGCGTGCCGGTCGATCCCTGGTACCTCGCCCACACCGCGCGGCGCGTGGGTGTCGATCCGGCCTTCATCGAAACCGCCGCGCGCGTGAACGATGCGATGCCCGTCTGGTGCGTGGCCCGATTGCAAGCAGCACTGGGCCGAACGCTTGCAGGCGCGCGCGTGCTGGTGCTCGGCATCGCCTACAAGCCGGACGTTGCGGATGCGCGGGAAAGCCCCGCGCTGGAGATTTTGCGCCTGCTGGATGAGGAGGGCGCCGAGGCCGACTACCACGACGCGCTTCTGCCCGCGCTGCCGGACACGCGGCGGCTGGGGCCGGGCGGCAGGCGGTCGGTATGCCTCGATCCCGCCACGCTCGCCGCCTACGACGCGGCCATGATTGTGACGCCACATTCCGACATGGATCTTGATTTGGTGCGACGCAGCGTCGGGGTTTTGGTGGACACGCGCGGTGTCCTCCGCGCGCATCCCGATGTGGTCCAGGCATGAACGCTTCCCTTCCCAAGCCGATCCCCTTTCTCGATCTCAAGGCGCAGCAGGCGCGCATCGCGGCCGATCTGCGTGCCCGGCTCGATGCAGTGCTCGGCCATTGCCAATTCATACTCGGCCCCGAGGTCGCGGAGCTTGAGACTAAGCTCGCCGCATTCTGCGGCGCCACGCATTGCGTCACCGTCTCCTCGGGCACCGATGCGCTTCAGATCGCGCTGATGGCCGAAGGCATCGGCCGCGGCGACGCGGTCTTCCTGCCCGCCTTCACCTACACTTCCACCGCCGAGGTTCCGCTGGTGCTGGGGGCCACGCCGGTATTCGTGGATGTCGATCCACGCACCTTCCAGATCGATCCGGCGGACCTGGAAAGGCGCATCGATGCGGTGATCGCCGAAGGCACGCTGGCACCGCGCGCCATCATCGGCGTGGACCTGTTCGGCCAGCCCGCGGACTGGCCCGCGATCAACCGCATCGCCGCGGCGCGCGGGCTGTTCACGCTGGACGATTGCGCGCAGTCCTTCGGCGCGGTGCTCGGCAACCGGCCGCTCGGCACCTGGGCGCATGCCACCGCGACCTCCTTCTTCCCGTCCAAGCCGCTCGGCGCCTATGGCGATGCGGGTGCCCTGTTCACTGAGGACGCCGACCGGGCGGCGCTGTTCCGCAGCCTGCGCACCCATGGCGAGGGCACCACGCGCTACGAGGTGCTGCGCACCGGCATGAACGGCCGCCTCGATTCACTCCAGGCGGCGGTGCTGCTGTCCAAGCTGACCGTGTTCCAGGAGGAGATTGAGGCACGGGAGCGGCTTGCCGCCATCTACGATTCGCGGCTGCGCGGCGTGGTGGATATCCCCGCCCGCGTGCCGGACAGCCGCGCCGCGTGGGCGATCTATTCGATCCTCCTGCCGGGCGCGGCCGAACGCGACGCGGTCCAGGCCAAGCTGAAGGCCGCGGGCGTGCCGACCGCGATCTACTATCCGAAGCCCCTGCATTTCCAGCCGGCCTACCGTGACCACCATCGCGGCGCGCCGCTGCCGGTGGCCGAGGCCGTGGGCGACCGCATCCTCGCCCTGCCCATGCACGCTTACGTGACCGAGGACGATGCCGCGCGAATCTGCGACGCGGTGATTGCAGCGGCGGGCTGAGACTTGCGAAGCTTGCCTCCGCGGAGTCGGGCGGAGGCAGAAAATGCGACGCAGGACCCTGATCCAGGCCGCAGCCGGGGCGGCATTGCCGGTGGCAGTATCGCGGGCCCAGCCGGAACCGGTTGATGTCGCCCTCGTCCTGGCCGTGGATGTCTCCCGCTCCGTCGATGACGAGGAAGCCCGATTGCAGCGGGAGGGTTATCGCAGGGCGATCACCAACCAGCGCGTCGTGGACGGCATCACCGGTGGCATGATCGGTGCGATCGGCATGACCTATGTCGAATGGGCCGGCTGGCAGTTCCAGACCCAGACCATCCCCTGGACCCGGATCGCGAGTGCGGAGGACGCGCAGCGCTTCGCGGATTCCATCACCACCATGCCACGGGTGTCGCTGAACTGGACCTCGATCTCCGGCGCGATCCGCTTCTCGATGGAGATGCTCGCCAACTGCCCCTTCGACCCGACACGGCAGGTGATCGACATCTCCGGCGACGGGATCAACAACAGCGGCCCGCCGGTCGAGGAGATGCGCGACCAGGCCGTGGCAAAGGGCATCACCATCAACGGGCTGCCGATCGTGAACGACCGGCCGGGCTTCGGCTGGCTGCCGCCCGGCGCGCTGGAACAGCACTACCGGGAGCGGGTGATCGGTGGCCCCGCGTCCTTCGTGATCGTGGCCGAGGATTTCCAGGCCTTCGACCAGGCCGTGCTGCGCAAGCTTATCCGGGAGATCGCCTGAGAGCGCGGACGACGCTGCCGGGAATCCTGGAGGATCAGCCCGCGCGCAGGTCGATCCAGTACGCGCCTTCCATCGGCACGGCGGCGAAGCGTGTGTTCAGTTCCCGCAGGCTGGCGTCCGGATCGATGTCCCTGGCCCGGTCCGGATGGATCCACTTGGCCAGCAATTCAATCGCCAGGATATGCGCCGGGCTGTCGTTGCTGCCGTGCCAGAGCGCATGCGCGCGGCCTGCCTTGACGGCCCCGAGCAGGTTCAGCCGCTCCCGCTGGATGACCTCGGCGAGGCTCGCCCGCGCCTGCTCCGGGGTGATGTCCGCCCCCAACAGCACGCCGCCGCGCCCGTTGAACGATCCGCCGGTCGCGACATAGACGGCGGGATCGCTGGACAGGACGTATTCGTAGCTCAGCGCCCCGGTCGAGCCGGGAATGCGATCGGCCCCGATATTGTGCCCCCCGGCAAGCGTGATGAACCCGTCGAACACGCCCCGTCCGGGCGAGTTGCAGCATGGCGTGCCCCCGGCATGGGCGTGCATCAGCACCTTGGGCCGCGCGGTCAGGCCCTCCATCGCCTGCCGCACGCGCGCGACCCGGCGGGAGATGAACTGGGTCAGCGCCTCCGCCTGTGGCGCGCAGCCGAGCAGCGCGCCGAGCAGGGCAAGGCTCGGGGCCGTGTCGCGCAGGGGATCGACGAAGAAATCGATCACCGCGTGCGGGATGCGGGCGGCGTCCAGGGCGCGGAACAGCGTGGCGTCGGCATGGGTGGCAACATTGCGGCTGCACAGAACGAGGTCCGGCCGCAGCGCGAGCACGGCCTCGGCCGACACGTCCTGCGGCCCACGCCCGACCAGCGGCAGGTCGCCGAGCGCGGGGAAACGGCGGAGATAGGCGGCCGTCTCGCTGACCGCGCCGGTGCGCATCTCTCCGGCCCATCCCGCCACCACCGAGACCGGATCCGGCAGCAGCAGGTTGAGCACGGCGAGATGCCGCCCCTGGGCGAGCACCACGCGCCGCGCCGGACGGTCGAGCACGATCTCCCGTCCGCGCAGATCGGTGGCGCGCACGCCCTGGGCCCGGGCGACGCGCGGCAGCGCGAGGGCCACAGCCCCCAGGGCAAGGCCGCGCCGCGTGGGAAGCGGCCCGCGCTCAACGGTCATTCGTGTGCTTCTCGCGGTCATGGTCGGACGTGGCGGCGTATTCGGTCTCGGTCACGCCACGCTTCCAGTAGCCGATCACCAGCATGGACCGCTTGTCGATCCCCACCGTGTCGCGGACATGCGCGCGGATCGCGCGGGCTGCCGCGGATTCGGCGCCGACCCAGACGAAGGGGCGTCCTTCCGCGGGCCAGATCATGGCGCGGACGGCATCGACCAGCAGCGTCGTCGTCCCCGCCTCCGCCCCGTTCCGGTGCAGCCAGCGCAGCGTCATGCCGGGCGGATGGACCAGGGGTTGTTCCTCGGTCCGGTCGGGAATCTCGACCAGCGCCTCGCCGCGCACGTTCCCCGGCAGCGTCTCAAGGATGCGGGAGATGGCGGGCAGCGCGGTGTGATCCCCGGCCAGCAGATACCAGTCCGCCGGCAGCACCGTCCGGCCGCCGGGCCCGCCGACGCCGATGACATCGCCGGGCCGTGCCCGCGCGGCCCAGCCGGAGGCGACGCCTTCGTCGCCATGCAGGACGAAATCGACATCCATCTCGCCGGCATCGCGGTCGATCCGCCGCGCCGTGTAGGTGCGGACCACCGGCTTGCGGTCCCCTTCCGGCCAGAGCGGCCGCCCCTCCGCCGTGCGCAACGGAAGCTCGAGCGCCACTCCGGGCCGCGGCGGCAGGAGCAGCTTGACGTTGACGCCTTCCGGGATGCCGTCGAACTCCGCGCCGCCGAGGGTGATGCGCCGCATCTGCGGCGTGACATCCGCGACGCGGCGAACCTCCAACTGGCGGATGCCGCGGAAACGCGCCGCCCAGGGCGGCGCTGGCAGTGTATCGGGCATGGTCGCCTACGCTCCGGTCAGGCCGTCGTCACGGGGTGCGGATGCGCGCGGCCACGCGCATCCGCCGTTCATGGCTCTCACCAAGCGTAACGCACGCCCGCGACGACGAAGCGGCGATTGGCGTAGTAGCAGGCCGTATCGCTGGAGCAGCTCGCGATATACTCCTTGTCCGCGAGATTGCTGCCGTTCAGCGTCAGCTGCAGTCCTTCCAGCCGCGGCTCGATCGCGCCGAGATCGTAGCGGATCGAAGCGTCGTAAACCGTCGCCGACGGCACGGTGAAGGTGTTCGTGTCGTTGCCGTAGGTCTTGCCGACGAAACGGATGCCGGCACCAAGGCCCAGGCCGCGCAGCGGACCGTCGCGGAACGTGTAGTCGGCCCAGGCGCTGGCCATGTGCCGCGGCACCTGCGGCACCCGGTTGCCCTCCACGCCCGCCGTGTTCGACTTGGTGATCTCGGCATCCGTGTAGGCGTAGGTCAGGATCAGATCGAGATTGTCGCTCAGGCTCGCCCGTCCCTCGACCTCGATGCCGCGGGACCGGATCTCACCGGTGGTGACGGAGTAGGTGGTGTAGAGCGGGTCCGGCGTCAGCACGTTCGTCTGGGTGATCTGATAGGCGGCCACCTGGATGAAGCTGTTGTAGCCCGGCGGCTGATACTTGATGCCGATCTCGTACTGCTCGCCTTCCGTGGGATCGAAGGTCCCGCCGCCGCGCTGCGGCGCCTGCGTGCCGGCGTTCGGCAGGAAGGACGTCGAATAGGTCGCATAGGGGGCAAGGCCGTTGTCGAACAGGTACAGACCGCCGACCCGCCAGGTGATCTTGTCGTCGGACTGGCTGGACTTCACGCCGGTCGCATGCGCATTGGTGTCGGACTCCGACCAATCCTGGCGCACGCCGATGTTGAAGCGGAACCGGCCGAGCGCGATCTGGTCCTGCAGGTAGAGACCGACCTGATCGGTATCCTGCGTGGTCCGGTTCATCCGGGAGATGGCGATGGTGCGGTAATAGATGGGGTTGAACAGATCAAGCGTCGGCGCGCTGCCCATGCCGAGATCCGAGGTCGCATCGGTATGGGCCCAGTCCAGCCCGGCGAGCACGGTGTGGCGCAGCGGGCCGGTGGCGAAGCTCGCCTGGACCTGATTGTCGATGGCGAAAGTGTCCGCGTGCTCCCGCGCCCGGGTGGCGGCGCGGTTCGCGGTCCGGTTGTCGCCGGCCACCGAACGGATGGACAGCACGTCACGGTCCGAATCGATGCGCATGTAGCGGAAGTTCTGCCGCACGGTCCAAACCGAGTTGAACCGGTGCTCGAACTGGTAACCGACCGAATACTGGGTCTTGCTCTCACGGTTGAAGTCGGGATCGCCGCCGAAGAACCCCGATCCGATCTTGCCGTGCGGATTGGGCAGCACCGTGCCGGTCGCGGGCACGAAATTGTAGAACCCGGCCTCCGGATCGTACTGGTAGCTGGCCAGCAGCGTCAGCATCGTGTTCTCGGTCGGCTTCCAGGTCAGCGCCGGGGCGATCGCGACCCGTTCCTCACCGACATGGTCGTATTGCGTGTTGCCGGTCAGCCCCATGCCCGTGAGGCGGTACAGCACGCTGCCGTCACCGGTGAGCGGGCCGCCGAAATCGAAGGCGGCCTGCATCCGCTCATGCGAGCCGAACTCCAGCCGCACCTCGTGCACCGGCGTCTCGGTCGGACGGCGGGAGACGAGGTTGACGAGGCCGCCCGCGCCGGTCTGCCCGTAGAGCACCGAGGCAGGGCCGCGCAGCACCTCGATACGCTCCATCAGCCACGGGTTCACGTTCGGCACGGCGAAGTTGACGCCGCGGCCCATGCGCAGCCCGTCGAGGAAGTTCACGAACGCCGCACTGGTACCCTGCCCGCCGAAGCCACGGACGAAAACACTGTCGAAACGGGTTGACGGCCGGACCTCCGGCAGCACGCCGGCCGTGTAGCGCAGCGCCTGGGACACGGTCTGCGCCGCCTGCGCGTCCATCTGGTCGCGGGTCACGACACTGACGGACTGGGGGGCCTCGATCAGCGGTGTGTCGGTCTTGCTGCCGGTCGTGGTGGTCGGGGCGACGAAGCCGCTGACCGGCATCCAGCTCCGCCACGCCGTGGCGGAAGCTTCGACCGGGGCAAGCTGCGTGGTCGGCTCCGAATCCTGCGCCCCCGCATGGCCCGCCGCGAAGACCAGGGCGGCGGCCAGCGGGGCACGACGCAGCACGCGGCTGGAGGGCATGCGACAGGACATGTTACGGCCAAGCTCCGAAGATGCAAGTAAGTCGCATTCTAGTCGGAGAGGCCCGATTTGGAACCCCCCAGACCCTGCCCGGCTCAGGCCTTCTTGGGCGGCAGGGCCAGCGCCAGCGACAATTCCTTGAGCCGCGCAGGCGGCACCTCGGCCGGCGCGCCCATCATCAGGTCCTGGCCCTGCTGGTTCAGCGGGAACAGGATCACTTCGCGGATGTTGGGCTCGTCCGCCAGCAGCATGACGATGCGGTCAATGCCGGGGGCCGAGCCGCCGTGCGGGGGCGCACCGTAGCGGAAGGCGTTCAGCATGCCGCCAAAACGGGCCTCCACGTCCTCGGCCGTGTAGCCCGCGATCTCGAACGCCCGGACCATGATGTCCGCGCGGTGGTTGCGGATCGCGCCCGAGGACAGCTCGATCCCGTTGCAGACGATGTCGTACTGGAACGCCTTGATCGTCAGCGGATCCTGGGTGTTCAGCGCCTCCAGCCCGCCCTGCGGCATGCTGAACGGGTTGTGGCTGAAGTCGATCTGCCCCGTCTCCTCGTTCAGCTCGTACATCGGGAAATCGATGACCCAGCAGAAGCGGAAGGCGTTCTGCTCGAACAGGCCGAGATCCTGGCCGATACGGTTGCGGACCTTGCCGGCGAATTTCGGTGCCTCATCCGTCTTGCCGGCCGCGAAGAACACGGCATCCCCCGCGGACAGGCCGCAGGCAGTGCGAATCGCCTCCAGCCGGTCGGCTTCCAGGTTGCGCGCGATCGGGCCCTTGCCGCCGTCCGCCTCGAAGGCGATCCAGCCCAGGCCGCCGGCCCCTTCCTCCTTCGCCCAGTCGTTCAGCTTGTCGAAGAAGGACCGCGGCTGCGCGGCCGCCCTCGGTGCCGGAATGGCGCGGACCACGCCGCCCGAGGCGGCGATGCGCGCGAACAGGCCGAAGCCCGATCCGGCGAAGGCTTCGGTCACGTCGCGGATGCGCAACGGGTTGCGCAGGTCCGGCTTGTCGGAGCCGAATTCCAGCATCGCCGTCTCATAGGGAATGCGCGGGAAGGGCGGCGGGGTCACCGCACGGCCTTCGGCGAATTCCTCGAACACGCCGGCGATGACGGGTTCGATCGTGTTGAACACGTCCTCCTGCGTGACGAAGCTCATCTCGAAGTCGAGCTGGTAGAACTCGCCCGGCGAACGGTCCGCACGGGCAGCCTCGTCACGGAAGCACGGCGCGATCTGGAAGTAGCGGTCCAGCCCGGCGACCATGGCGAGCTGCTTGAACTGCTGCGGCGCCTGCGGCAACGCGTAGAACTTGCCGGGATGCAGCCGTGCGGGCACCAGGAAGTCGCGCGCGCCCTCGGGGCTGGACGCGGTCAGGATCGGGGTCTGGAACTCGGTGAAGCCGGCTTCGATCATCCGCCGGCGGATCGAGGCGATCACGCCCGCGCGCAGCTTCATGTTCTTCTGCATCTTCTCCCGACGCAGGTCGATGAAGCGGTACTTGAGGCGCAGGTCTTCCGGGAATTCGGCATCGCCCGCGACCTGGATCGGCAGCACATCGGCCGGGCTGTCCACCGCCAGCGTCTCGGCGCGCAGCTCGATCTCGCCCGTGGGCAGCTTGGGGTTCACGGTGGACGGCTCCCGCGCCACCACCTTGCCGGTGATCGTGACCACGCTTTCCGGGCGAACGGCGGCGGCCTGCTCCGCCATGTCGCCCGCGGCCGGGAATACGACCTGGGTCAGGCCGTAATGGTCGCGCAGGTCGATAAACAGCAGGCCGCCGTGATCGCGCTTGCGATGCACCCAGCCGGACAGGCGGACGGTAGAGCCCGCGTGGGCGGCGCGAAGCTGGCCGCAGGTATGGGTGCGGTAGGGATGCATGGCGGGTCCGGTTCCGAAAAGGCGGGCGAAGGAAGCTACCCTCCCCCCAGGTGTCAACCCCGGCGACGGGGCGTCTGGCCCCGCGCGCGGGCATGCTTGGGGCGGCGGCCCGCTTCGCGTAGAAGCCACCCATGCGCAAGGCGAAGCCCGCCCCCTTCCCGCCCCCCGTCCTGATCCAGACGACAGAGGCATTGAAAGACGTCTGCGACCGGCTGCGGCACGAGACCTTCGTGACCGTGGACACCGAGTTCATGCGGGAGCGGACCTACTGGCCGGAGCTGTGCATCGTGCAGCTCGGCGGCACGGCGGACACCGCCGTGGTCGATGCCCAGGCGCCGGGCCTGGATCTCGCCCCGCTCGGCGAACTGCTCGCGGACACGGCGGTGACCAAGGTCATGCACGCCGCGCGGCAGGACGTGGAAATCTTCCTGCTGAAGTTCGACGCCGTGCCCGCCCCGCTGTTCGATACCCAGGTCGCCGCCATGGTCGCGGGCTTCGGCGACCAGGCGAGCTATGCCGAGCTGGTCGCGAACCTCGCCGGCGGGCAGATCGACAAGGCGCACCGCTTCAGCGACTGGTCGGCGCGGCCGCTGTCGCCCGCCCAGATCGCCTACGCCGCCGCGGACGTCACCCATCTGCGCCGCGTCTATGAACGCCTCACCGCCCGCCTGGAGCAGGAGGGGCGGCTGGCCTGGGTGGCGGAGGAGATGGCGGCCCTGGCCAATCCGGCCACCTACCGCGCCGATCCGGAAACGATGTGGGAGCGGCTGAAGCCGCGCACCAACAACCGCCGCTTCCTGGGCATGCTCAAGGCCCTCGCCGCATGGCGGGAGCGGGAAGCGCAGCGGATCAACATTCCCCGCCAGCGCGTCATCAAGGACGAGACGCTGCTGGAGATCGCCGCGACCCTGCCCGAGACGCCGGATGCGCTTGCCCGCGCGCGCGGCATCGGCCGCGGCTTCGCGGAGGGCAAGTCCGGCGCATCCCTGCTCGCCGCCATCGCCGCGGCCCGCGCCCTGCCGGACGAGGCGATGCCCAGGCCTCCGGCGACGCGCGAAGGGCCAAAGCCGTCCCCTGCCCTGGTGCAGTTGCTGCGCGTGCTGCTGGCGGCGAAATGCGAGCAGAACAATGTGGCGCCGAAGCTGGTCGCCTCCGCCGACGATCTCGACCGCCTGGCAGCCGAGGATGCCCCCGACGTACCCGCCCTGCACGGCTGGCGGCAGGAAGTGTTCGGCGCGGATGCGCTGGCGCTGAAACAGGGCGGCGTCACGCTCGGCGTGGACGGCAAGCGGGTGAAGCTGGTGCGCCTGCTCGCGGACGCGGGCTGAGGCACTTTCACGCCCGATCGTGACGGCTGCGGCGGGCGGGCCTTTCCGTCGTCCGCATGCCTTCACCGGTTTGCCGTGGCCTTCGCCTGCAACACCCCCAGCGCGAAGGCGATGACCGAATCCATCGCCTCGAACACCACCTGCACCGAATAGCCGACCAGGAACGCAAGGGCTGCGATCGACAGGCGGATACCAGACAGTTCCACGCCTTCGGGCTGGAAGAACAGCCCGACCAGCCCGCCCAGCAGCACGCCGAGGAAGATGCGCAGGATCGCCTGCATCCGGTCGCGCGGCTCCAGCGAGAATTCCTCGACCTTGGAGTTGATGCGCCGGAACACATAGGCGAAGGCGCCCAGAAGCCCCACCACCGCCGGCACGACATAGACGGTGAGCGCGGTCAGCATCACCGCCGTCCGCTGCTCGGTGCTGATCCACTGGTCGGCGACGAAGCGGCCCGGTTCCGGCGTGTCCGCATAAGGGGCCGGCAGGCCGAGACCGAGCCAGCGCACCGGCGAGATGGCCACGAGCATCGCGTCGGTGATCCGGTTCCAGACCGCGAGCTGCGCGTAGGCCAGCTCCATGCGCAGGTTGAGATCGTCCACCCCCGCGCAGAGCGCGGCCTGCCGTGCATCGAGGCGGCCGCCGGATGCCGACTGCCGCTCGCAATAGGGCGTCCAGCCCGTGGCGCCGGGCTGGGCGATGCCGGGTGCTACGTCGGCCGCCGCCACTTGCGCCCACAGCGTGCTCTGCTCGCCACGCAATTCCTTGACCGCACCGATCACCGACTGGCCCCAGACCACGTGGATCGTCAGCACCATGGCGACGAACAGCGTGGCGACGGCGGCGCAGCGAAGCCAGAAGAAGAACCGCCGCAGCGCCGCTCCGCATGGGCCGAGCCGGTGCAGCGCCTCCGGCACCTGGGCCATCGATGGATCGACGAAGGCGTAGGTCAGCGCGACCGTATCCCCCGTCGCCGGCTCGATCAGGCAGGACAGGTAGTCCACCGCCGCGAACAGCCGCGCGGTGTCGGCCGGATGCGCCGCGAGTTCGGCGGGCGCGCGGGCAAGCAGCGCGGACAACTCGGACAGGAACGCGGCGAGGCTTTCCGCCGGCGGTTCGGGCGGCAGGGTGATGTCGGGCGGGGGCCGCTGGTCCCAGGCCGCGCCGATGCTGTGCGCCGGCATGGTCGAGGCGTGACGCAGCAGCAGCAGGGCGGATGCCTGAAGCTGGGCGACGGTCCGGACATCGAGCGACTCGGCCTGAGCCACCAGGGCGGGCGTGAGGGAGCCATCGGGCATGGGGTTTCCCCGAAGCGGAACCACGCCAGGTCAACACGTATCGAACACGCAACGTGTGACCTGGGCTACGCTCTCCACCCGGCGACGAAGAATCCTACAGGCGGGTCCAGATCCTCGTCTCGATCTCGCCGCTCAGCTCCGGCATCGAGCTGGCCAGGAATACCGGCCGCTCGCCCCGGCGCCGCTGGTCCAGGTAGTCGTTGGCCAGCCGCGCCACGAGGCCGGAAAGCAGGACGATGGCGATAAGGTTGATCGTTGCCATCAGCCCCATCGACGCATCCGCCGCGTCGAACACCGTGGCCACGGACTCATAGGCGCCCCACACCACCATCGCCAGGACGCCGCAGCGGAGAACCGTCCGCCCCGTCGGACCGCCGACGCCGAGGAAGGTCAGCGCGTTCTCGGCATAGGAGTAGTTGCCGATGATGGAGGTGAAGGCGAAGAAGAAGATCGCGACGGCGACGAAGTACTTGCCGCCTTCGCCGATATGCACCGCCATCGCCGCCTGGGTGAGCTGCGTGCCGGTCAGTCCGGAACCGGGCGCGAGCGTGCCGGACAGCAGGATCATGATCGCCGTCGCGCTGCAGATCAGCAGCGTGTCGATGAACACGCCCAGCGACTGGACGAGTCCCTGGCTGACGGGATGATGCGGGTCGGGCGTGGCGACGGCGGCGATGTTCGGCGCGCTGCCCATGCCTGCCTCGTTGGAGAACAGGCCGCGCTTGACGCCGTTCAGCATGGCGGCGGCCATGGCCCCGGCGACGCCGCCCGCCGCCTGGGTCAGCCCGAAGGCGCTGCCGATGATCAGGCCGAACATGCCCGGCACTTCGCCCAGATGGGTGAAGAGCACGTAGAACGCCACGGCGAGGTAGCCGAAGGCCATGAAGGGGACGACGATCTCCGCCACGCGGGCGATCAGCGTGATGCCCCCGAAGATGATGACCCCGGTCAGCGCCGCGAGTGCGATGCCGGTGCCGAGCTTGGACAGGCCGAAGGCACCCTCCATGGCGTCCGCGATTGAATTCGCCTGCACCGCATTGAAGACAAGGCCGAAGGACAGGATCAGGCAGATGGAGAATACCGCGCCGGCCCAGGGCGCCTTCAGGCCGCGTGCGATGTAGAAGGCCGGGCCGCCGCGATATTGCCCTTCATCGTTATGCACCTTGTAGAGCTGCGCCAGCGTGCTCTCGGCGAAGGCCGTCGCCATGCCGAGCGCGGCAACGATCCACATCCAGAAGATCGCGCCCGGCCCGCCGAGATAGAGCGCGACCGCCACGCCCGCGATGTTGCCGGTACCGACGCGTGAGGCGAGGCTGGTGCACAGTGCCTGGAACGGCGAGATACCGGCGCGGTCCCCTTCCCGCGACCCGAGCACGCAGCGGATCATCTCGGGGAACAGCCGGACCTGGATCAGCTTCAATCGGATCGTGAAGTACAGCCCGACGGCGAGAAGCCCGTAGATGAGGACGTAGCCCCAGAAAATCGTGTTGAGGAACCCGATGATTGCGTCCACGTCCGCTCCAGATGATGCATTGGTGCCGGCCGGGTGAAATTTCGTCCCCGCACCATCTCAGCGGAGACACCGCGCCGATGCAACCTGGACGTGAAACGGCCGCTGGGGCGCGGCGGTCAGCCGACGGCGGCCTCGGTTTCCGCGCGCAGTTCGGTGACAGGCTCAAGCGCGAGGCTTTCCGCCAGCCGGTCCAGCCGCCGCAGCACGCTTTCGCCCGCGAAGACGCCGGATCCTTCGGCCAGACGCAGCACCAGCCTGGGCCCCTCCACCCTGAGCGCGGTGCCCGCGAGCAGGTCGGGCGTGCCGGCGGACAGCGTGTAGGCAAGCCGAAGCGCCACGCCCAGCGTCTCCGCCCTGCGGGCGGAGCCGACATCGAGCAGCATGCGGGCGGTGTCCAGCCAAGGCGCATCCGGCTCCGCCTCGTAGCGCAGCGCAAGCGTCAGTCCCAGGAAAGCGCGGGCATGGTGGTCAAGCCCGATGCCCGGCTGGCGCAACACGCGCAGATAGGCCTGCTCGGCGCGGTATTCCGGATGTTCGTGGCTGCCGATATCCGACATCCAGCACGCGGCCTCGCGCAACCGGTACTGCTCCTCGGCCTCGTCGGGGAACAGCGGCGCGGTCCAGGCGAACAGGGCGGGCGGCAGGTCGCCGTCACGGCCAAGCTGCATGGCGAGTTCCTGACCGGCCGCGAGCATCGGATCGACCCTGCGCAGCGCCTCCGGCAGCCGGCGCATGAACCAGCCTTCCCGCAACCCGTTCGCGGAGAACACGACGCGGCGGCAGCCGGTGGCGCGCAGAACCCGGCGCATGACCACGGCCGCGAAGGGCAGGTCGTCGATACGCCGGCGGGGCACGCCCGGGATGCGCTCCAGCGCACGCCGGGACGCACCGGCGATCACGCCGGTCAGGTCGCGTGCCTCATCCCGGCCCAGCGTATAGTGATGGACAAGGTGCAGCGGGTAGCCGGTCTGCGCGATGTGGATACGCGCCAGCGCGCGCCATGCGCCGCCGACCAGATACAGGTCGCGGCCCAACCCCTCGCGCAGCCAGGGCACGCGGGCGAGCGCCTCCTCGGCAATGGCCCGGGCGCGCACCGGATCGCCGCCGGCCCGTTCCGACAGGCGGATGACGCCCAGCGGCAGGGAGGCGCTTTCCTTCACCTCGCCGTTCTCGATCCGCACGAGCTCCAGCGAACCACCGCCGATGTCGCCAAGGATCCCATCGGCCGAGGGGATGCCGCAGAGCAGGCCGGAAGCGGACATCGCCGCCTCCTCCGAACCGTCGAGCACGCGAACGGTCAGGCCGGGCAGCCGGCTCTCGATGGTGCGGACGAACTCCGGACCGTTGTTCGCTTCCCGCACCGCCGCGGTGGCCAGGATCTCCAGCGGGACCGCCCCCATGGCACGGGCCACGGCGCGGTAGCGGCCGAGCACGGTCAGCGCATCGGCCACGCCGTCCTCGTTCAGCCGCCCCGTCTGCTGCAGCCCCTTGCCGAGCCGCAGCACCGCCTTCTCGTTGAAAATCGCGACGGGATTGCGCGATTCGCCCTCGAACACGACCAGCCGCACGGAATTGGAGCCGAGATCGACCACCGCGCAGCGCGGCAGCTTGCGGCTGGATGCGGAGAGCGCGCCGTCCATCAGTCCTGCGCCACGCGATCCTGCCGCGTCCGCGCCGGTTCAGTCCCGTGCAGCGCGCTGCCACGTCCGGAGAGCGATGGGTTGGTCATGAAGTATTCGTGCGCCGACACCGGTTCCTCACCCGCTTCGACGCGCTGATAGACCCCATCCGGCCCCAGACGCCAGGACTGCATCGTATCCTTCAGGTTCACGACCATGATCTGGTCCAGGACCTGGGCATGCACGGTGGGATTGTGGATCGGCACCATGGTCTCCACACGCCAGTCCATGTTGCGGGCCATCCAGTCCGCGCTGCTGATATAGACGCGCGCCCTGCGGCTCGGCAGCCGGTAGCCGTTGCCGAAGGCGAAGATGCGTGCATGTTCCAGGAAGCGTCCGACGATGGATTTGACGCGGATGTTCTCCGACAGGCCGGGCACGCCGGGCCGCAGGCAGCAGATGCCCCGCACCACGCAATCCACCTGCACGCCGGCGGCGGACGCGCGATAGAGCGCGTCGATCAGTTCCTGATCCACCAGCGAGTTCATCTTGAGCCAGATTCCACCCGGCTTGCCCGCCCGGGAGAAGGCGATTTCCCGGTCGATCAGCTCCAGCAGCGACGGGCGGATCGTCAGCGGGCTGAACGAGACCGCGTCCATCCGTTCCGGCCGCGCGTAGCCGGTCATGTAGTTGAACAGCTTCGCCGCATCCCGCGTCAGGTCAGGCTCGCAGGTGAAGAAGGACAGGTCCGTGTAGATGCGGGCGGTGATCGGGTGGTAGTTGCCGGTGCCGAAATGCGCGTAGGAGCGCATCTGCGCGCCCTCCCGCCGGACCACCAGGGACAGCTTGGCGTGGGTCTTCAGCTCCTTGAAGCCGTAGACCACCTGCACGCCCGCGGCTTCCATGGTCCGCGCGAGGCGGATGTTCGCCTCCTCGTCGAAGCGGGCCTTCAGCTCCACCATGGCGGTGACGGACTTGCCGGCCTCCGACGCCTCGATCAGCGCCTTGACGATAGTGCTGTCGCGGCTGGTGCGGTACAGTGTCTGCTTGACCGCGACCACGTTCGGATCGGCCGCGGCCTGGCGCAGGAACTGCACCACCACGTCGAAACTCTCGAACGGGTGGTGGACGATGATGTCCTTGGCGCGGATCGCCGCGAAGCAATCGCCGCCGAAATCGCGGATACGCTCCGGGAAACGCGGCGTGTAGGGCGGGAACAGCAGGTCAGGCCGGTCGTCCACGATGAGCTGCTTGAGGTCACCCACGCCGAGGATGCCGTCCACGACCAGCACGTCCTCGCGCTTGACGTCCAGCTCGGCGGCGACGAAGGCCTGCAATTCCTCCGGCATCTGTGCGTTGACCGATAGCCGGATGGCACGGCCGCGACGGCGGCGCTTGAGCGCGGTCTCGTACGACCGGACGAGATCCTCGGCCTCCTCCTCGAACTCCACGTCGGTGTCGCGGATCAGGCGGAAGCAGCCATGTCCGCTCATCCGGTAGCCGGGGAACAGGCGGTCGAGGAACAGGACCGCGAGATCCTCCAGCAGCACGAAGCGGATCGGCCCGTCGGGTTCGGCCGGCAGACGGATGAAACGGTCGGCCTGGGAAGGCAGCGGCAGCAGGGCGCGCATGGCCGCCCCATCCTCATCCCGCGACAGGCGCATCACGAGCACGAGGCCCATGTTCGGGATGAACGGGAACGGGTGCGCCGGGTCGATGGCCAGCGGCGTGACCACCGGGAAGACGCGCTCCATGAACCAGGCTTCCAGCCAGCGCTGGTCCGTCGCGGACAGCGCGGCCGGATCGCAGACCTGCATCCCCGCCTCATGCAGCAGGTGGCGCAATTCCTGCCAGGCACGCTGCTGCTCGCCGATCAGCTCCGTGGCCTTGGTATGGATCTCGACGAGTTGCTGGCCGGGCGTGCGTCCGTCCGGGGAGGTCGCTGTCAGCCCCGCCGCAGCCTGGCCGACCAGGCCCGCGACACGCACGGAATAGAACTCGTCCAGGTTCGATGCGCTGATCGAGACGAAACGCAGCCGCTCCAGCAGCGGGTGCCTTGCATTGGCTGCCTCCTCCAGCACGCGCGTGTTGAAGGCGAGCCAGGACAGTTCGCGATTGATGAAGCGTTCCGGGCTGTCGGCCGCGATGCCGGGGACCGCAGTGCTGGGGGCCGCGTCAACGGTAACGTCCACGTCACCTGCTCCGTAGTGGCGGTTGTCCTGAGGTTACAGCAGGGCCGGCGCCGAGGGGAAAGGCGCGGGGTCCGCCGTCCCGGAAGTTTCATCGACCAGTCCGGACACCGCCTGGGCCGCGAGCGCCCGGGTCACGCGCCGCCCGGCCGCGAGCGCGAGGCGATCGATCCGGGCCACCGCCTCCCGCAGCGCCGCCGCCTCCCGCGGCAGGTGGAGCAGAAGCCAGTCCTGGACCGCCGGCGGCACGGCGAGCTGCCGGTCGGAAAGCAGCCGGGCCAGCAGCGCGCGCAGCAGCGAATCCTCGGGGGGCGCGATCCCGGCCGCGGTGATGGATTTCAAGCGGCTGGCGAGGTCGGGCAGCGCGACCGGCCAGCGGGCGGGCGGCAGGCGGGCGGCAAGCAGCGTGGGATGCCCCCGCTCCGCATTGGCATTGAGCAGATGCAGCAACGCCCGCTCCGGGGCGAGATCGGCATCGTCCACCGCCGCCGGCCCCGGCGCGGGCAGCGCGGGCAGTCCCGGGCCATCCAGCAGCAGCGCACCGGTGCGGCCGGTCCAGACATGCAGCAGGTGCGTCTTGCCCGCCCCTTCCGGGCCGAACAGCGTCAGCCGCTTCTGCGGCCAGGCCCCCGTATCGGCCAGCCAGGCGAGGGCCGCGGCATTGGATGGCGCCTCCAGGAAATCCTCGGCGGCATGGCTGCCGGCATGGGGAAAGGGAAGCGCGAGCTGGCGGGGCAGCATCAGCTCCCGCCCGGTGGCGGGTCGAGGTAGAGCGGGCTCGCGAGGTAGCGGCGCAGCCAGTAGCGCGCCACCACCCCGATCGCGGCCGCCACCGGCACGGCCAGCAGCACGCCCACGAAGCCGAACGCGGCCCCGCCCGCGAACAGGGCGAAGATCACGATCACCGCGTGCAGTTCGACCCGGTCGCCCAGCAGGCGCGGGTAGATCACGTAGCCTTCGATCAGGTTGCCGGCCAGGAACACGACGGCGACCAGGATGACGCCGTTCCAGTCCTGGAACTGCGCGGCCGCCATGCCGACGGAGACCAGCCCGCCGGTGATGGTGCCGACATAGGGGATGAAGCTGATCAACCCCGCGCTGACGCCGACGATCAGCCCCAGTTCCAGCCCCGCCGCGGACAGCGCCACCGAGTAGTAGATGGCCAGGATCAGGCAGCACAGCGCCTGCCCGCGCAGCCAGGCGGACAGGATGCGGTCGATTTCCCGCCCCTGCTCGCGGATCACGCCCGCGTAGCGGCGCGGCAGCCAGGCATCGACGCGCAGCACCATGCGCGGCCAGTCGCGCAGCAGGTAGAAGGCCACGACCGGGGTCACGACCAGCAGGGTCAGCACGTTGAACAGCGCCACCCCGCCCGAGACCACCTGGGCAAGCGCCGTCGCCAGGAAGGAAAAGATCGCCGAGACCTGGGAGGCGGCGAGCGCGCGCAGGCGATCGTCCACGAACTCCTCCCCGAACCGCCCCTGCAGGCGGACCAGTGCGTCCCGGATCACGTCGTTCAGCATCGTGATGTAGCTGGGGATGCGGGAGATCAGCAGGCCGATCTGCGCCAGGATCAGCGGATAGAGCAGGACCACGAACAGCAGCGTCAGCGCGAGCAGGGTCGTGATCAGCAGCAGCGCCGCCGTCCCGCGCGGAATACCGATCCAGGTCAGCCGCGTCGCCGCCGGGTCGAGGAAATAGGCGATGCATCCCGCCAGCACGAAGGGCAGCAGGATGGCGCCGAACAGATGCAGCGCGACGAGCAGCACGGCAGCCACGCCCGCGACCAGCCCCAGCCGCTGGCCACGCGTGGCGCTGGCGACCGGGGCGCGCGGCGGCGGTCCCGGCCGGGGGGGCACAACGTTCATCGCCGCGCCACCGACCACACATAGGCCGCCCCCGAGGCGAAGGTGCTGAGCCCGACCGCGACGATCAGCGCGTCGAGCACATACGGCAGGTCGAATCCGTATCCCGCGAACAGCAGCGCGAGTGCGGCAAGCCCGATCTGCAGCGTGGTGTTCAGCTTGGAGACGAGCAGCGGCCGGATCGCGATGGAGTGGCCCAGCATGTACAGCAGCAGCACCCCGCCCACGATCAGCACGTCGCGGAACACGACCAGGATCGCGAGCCAGTCCGGCAGCACCTGCATGAAGGCTAGCGTGACATACATCGACACCAGGAGCAGCTTGTCCGCGATCGGGTCGAGGATCGCACCCACCGCCGAACGTAGCCCCTGCCTGCGGGCCAGCCATCCGTCCACCGCGTCCGAGATGCCCGCGGCCACGAACAACCAGAAGGCGAGGTCGAGCCGGTGCTGCACGACCAGCCACACCGCGAGCGGCACGGCGCACAGCCGCGCCAGCGTGATCAGGTTGGGCAGGGTCGCGAAGCCGGCATCCGCGGGGCGGCCCAGCCGGCCTGCACGCTCGAACCCGTCAGGCATGTCGGCGCCGCCGCCTTGCGCCAAGGCGCGCCGTGTGTTTGCGTCGGTCCTGCCGCATCACGGGTCCGTCTGGATTGCCCTCCCCCGGACCCGAGGGCTTACCTTATCGGGGGACCGCATGACCAGCCTGACCTACCGCGACGCGGGGGTTGATATCGCTGCGGGCGACGCGCTCGTGGACGCCATCAAGCCGCTCGCACGCGCCACCGACCGTCGCGGCACCATGGGCGGATTGGGCGGATTCGGCGCGCTGTTCGACCTGCGCGCGGCCGGATTCGCCGATCCGGTCCTCGTCGCCACCACCGATGGCGTCGGTACCAAGCTCAAGATCGCGATCGAGGCCGGGCGGCACGCCACGGTCGGCATCGACCTGGTCGCGATGTGCGTGAACGACCTGGTGGTGCAGGGCGCAGAGCCCCTGTTCTTCCTGGATTATTTCGCGACCGGGCGGCTTGCGGTTCCGGCCGCAGCGGAGGTGATCGGCGGCATCGCCGAAGGCTGCCGCATCGCCGGCTGCGCGCTGGTGGGCGGCGAGACCGCGGAGATGCCCGGCATGTACAGCGGCGGCGACTACGACCTCGCCGGCTTTTCGGTCGGCGCGGCGGAGCGGGGCACGCTGCTGCCGCGGGAGGTGGCACCGGGCGACGTGGTGCTGGGCCTGGCCTCGGCCGGCGTGCATTCCAACGGTTTCTCGCTGGTCCGCCGCATCTGCGCGGGCGGCAATGCCGGCTGGAACGACCCTGCGCCCTGGGGGGGCGGCAGCCTGGGCGAGGCGCTGCTGGCGCCGACACGGATCTACGTGAAGCCGCTGCTCGCGGCCCACAAGGCCGGGCTGGTCAAGGCCGCCGCGCACATCACCGGCGGCGGACTGCCCGGCAACCTGCCGCGCGTGCTGCCCGCGGGCACGAAGGCGGTGCTGGACGCCGCATCCTGGACGCTGCCCCCGGTGTTCCGCTGGCTGGCCCGCACCGGCGGCGTGGCCGCGGACGAGATGCTGCGCGTCTTCAACTGCGGCATCGGCATGTGCGTCGTGGTCGGTGCGGAGCGGGCGGCGGAGGCCGAGGCCCTGCTCACGGCGGAAGGCGAAACGGTGTCCCGCATCGGCCACATCGCCGCCAGCGAGGGGCCGGCCGAGGTGACCATCGCCCTGCCTCCAGGCTGGCCGGGGGCCTGAGACGGATGGGCCGCAACTGCTGCTGCCCCCACTCCCGCTTCAGAGGCGAGGGGGCATGACCCGTCCGCGCTTCGCGGTGCTGATCAGCGGCCGCGGATCCAACATGCAGGCCCTGCTCGCCGCTGCGCGCGCGCCCGATTTCCCGGCCGAACCGGCGCTGGTGCTGTCCAACGTCGCGGATGCGCCCGGCCTGTCGCTGACCGGGACGGTGCCCACGGCCGCCATCCCGCATCGCGGCCAGCCCGACCGGGAGGCGCACGAACGCCTGCTGGCCGAGGCGATCGACGCCTCCGGCGCCACCCTGGTCTGCCTCGCCGGCTACATGCGGCGCCTGACCCCGTTCCTGGTGCGCCACTACGCCGGGCGGATGATCAATATCCACCCTTCCCTGCTGCCATCCTTCCCCGGCCTCGACACGCACGCCCGCGCGCTCGCCGCCGGCGTGCGGCTGCATGGCTGCACGGTTCATTTCGTGAGCGAGGGCGTGGACGAAGGCCCGATCATCGCCCAGGCCGCCGTCGCGGTCGCCCCGGACGACACGGAAGACACGCTCGCCGCGCGGGTCCTGGCACAGGAACACGCGCTCTATCCCCGGGCGCTGGCCCTGGTCGCCACCGGCCGCGCGCGCCTCGTGGACGGACGCTGCGTGCTGGATGCCCCAGCCGTGGCAGGGGCGTTCGCGAACCCGGCTTGAACGGGGCGGCCCGGATCGCCTAGATGCCAACCTGCCGATCCACCGGGGAAGACCAATGGCCACCGATTCCAACCAGCCTGCCCTCGCGCCCGTGACCCTTGAGGCGTTTTCCGCGGATCGCGAGCGGTTCCTGAACGGATTCTGGACGGCCGCTACCTGGGGCGCCGGCGCGGTCATCGTGCTGCTGATCCTGATGGCGATCTTCCTGACCTGACCTGCCACGGGCGCCCACGCAGCGATGCGGCGCGCCCTGATCATCGGCAGTTCCGCGCCGGCAAGACCACACTGGCCGCATGCTGGCGGAAGCGACCGGACTCCCGCTGATCCATCTCGACCGTGAATTCTGGCAGCCCGGATGGGTGCCCTCCGATGCGGCGGCCTGACGCCGGGCTGTCCGGAACGACTGGACTGGGCTTTCCTGACCTATGTGCGGCGCTTCCGGCGCGACCATCGACCGAAGCTGCTGACCGCGCTCGCCGGCTTTCCCGGCAGGATCATCGTGCTGCGCGGACCGAAGGACGTGGTGGCCGCCTTCATCCGTGGCCTGCCGCCGTCCGAGGGGCAGGCCACGCCTCCGCACCACGCGCCGTGCGGCCCGGCCGCACCCCCTCGCCCCGGTCACGGATGAAGGCAAGCGCCTCCTCGGCCGGACAGGGCTTGCTGATCAGATAGCCCTGCACATCCGTGCAACCGCATCGCCGGACGGTCGCGAGCTGCTCGACCGTCTCCACGCCCTCGGCCGTCGTGTCGATGGAGAGGCTGGCGCCCAGATCGGCGATCGCGCGGATGATCGCGGCCTTGTCCCGGCCGCCATGAAGATCGGCGACGAAGGAGCGGTCGATCTTGATCTTGTCGAATGGGAAGGAGCGCAGATAGCTCAACGATGAATAGCCGACGCCGAAATCATCCATGGCGATGCGGATGCCAAGCGCGCGCAGGCTGTGCAGCTCGGCGATCGTGGCTTCGTCATCGCGCAGCAGCACGGCCTCGGTGATTTCCAGCTCCAGCCGTTCCGGCGCGAGCCCGGCCAGCCGCCAGGGCGCTGCGGACCATGGGCGCGAGGCCGCGGCCGCGGAACTGGACCGGCGACAGATTGACCGCGACCCGGATCGGCGCGGGCCAGCGCGCCGCTTCCCGGCAGGCCTGGCGCAGTGCCCATTCGCCGATCGGCAGGATGAGCCCGGTCTCCTCGGCCAGCGGGATGAACTGCGACGGCGGGACCGGGCCGCGCCCCGGATGCCACCAGCGCAGCAGGGCCTCGAAGCCGGTCAGCCGCTGATCCGAAACGCGCACCTGCGGCTGAAAGAGCAGATGGAACTCACCGGCGGTGAGCGCCTGGCGCAGATCGATCTCCAGCGCGCGCCGTGCCTCGACGCGCGCGCTCATGTCCGGCTCGAAGAAGCGGTAGGTGCTCCGCCCCTCCGCCTTCGCCTTGTACAATGCGAGGTCGGCACATTTCATGAGGTGATCCGCCGTTGTTCCGTCGGCGGGCGCCAGGGCGATGCCGATGCTGAGTCCGCTGCTCATCTCATGCCCGTCGATCACGAACGGAACGGCCATGATGCGGATCATGCGCTCGGCCAGCGCCTCGATCGCCTGCGGCGTGGCCGCGGAGACCAGAATCGCGAACTCGTCGCCCCCGAGCCGGGCGATGGTGTCCGACGCCCGGATCGCCTGGCTGAGCCGCTCCGCGACTTCGCGCAGCAACTTGTCGCCGATCGGATGGCCGAGCGTATCGTTGATGAACTTGAACCGATCGAGGTCGAGGCAGAGGAGCCCCATGGGCTCGTCATTCGCGACCGCGCGCGCCAGCCCTTCCGCCATCCGGTCCCGGAACAGCGCGCGGTTCGGCAGGCCAGTCAGGGCATCGTGGTGCGCCATGTGCGCGATGCGCTGCTCGGCACGGCGTCGCTGCGTGACATCCTCATGCATGGCGACCCAGCCGCCTTGAGGCATGGCCTGATACATGACCTCGATGATGCGGCCATCGGTGAGCTGGCGGTACATCACGTGCTCGCCGGCCTTCAGCTTCCGGGAATAGTCCGCCACGAGAGCGTCGGCATCGGCATCCGTTCCGGCATAATTGCCCATCGCGATGCTGTGCGCGACGATCGCGCGCATGGAGGCGCCGGGCTTCACCACGTCGGGCGACATGCCATAGAGATCGAGATACCGCCTGTTGCAAACCTGCAGGTTCAACGCCTCGTCGAACATGGCGAGTCCGTTGATCATGTTGTTGAGCGCCACGTCGAAGCGGTGGTGCTGTTCGTGCAGCGCCTGGGCCGCGCGGGTCTGCTCGGTGATGTCCTCGTGGATGACAACCCAGCCGCCGCGCTCCATGGGCTGATAGAGGACCTTGATGATCCGGTCCCCGAGGGACCGCCGGAAGCTGACCGGCTGTCCCGCCTGAAGGGCATCGCGCACCTCCGCCATGCGGGCTTCGACCGGGACGCCGTCATTGTTGCCGACCGCCGCCGTGTGTTCGAGCATCTCGCGCGCGGTGGCGCCCGGCTTCACCACGCCGGGCGACAGCCCGTACATCTGGAGATAGCGCTTGTTGCAGACCAGCAGGTTCAATGCCTCGTCGAACATGACAAGGCCATGCGCCATGTTGTTGAGGGCCGCGTCGAAGCGGCGATGCTGCTCCCGCAGCCCTTCGGCGGCGCGCGTCTGTTCCGTGATGTCTTCATAGACCACCACCCATCCGCCCGTGGCCATAGGACGGCAACGGATGGCAAGGATCCGGCCATTGGCCAGACGACGATGCAGCACCGGGTCGCGCCGCTCGATCAGGCGTGACTTGAACTCGTCGACCACGGTTTCAACGTCGAGTTCCGCAAGATGGACGCCGCGGGCGAAGCATCGGCGCACCACCTCGGCGAACGGCATGCCTGGCGTCACGTCCCCGGGATCGAGGCCGTAGAGCTCCGCGAAATGACGGTTCACCAGCATGACGCGAAGATCGCTGTCATAGACGCAGAGCCCGTGCGCCATGCTCTCCACCGTGGCGTCGAGCAGGATGTTCTGCTTCCGCAGCTCGGCCAGTGCCGCCGCACGTGTTGCCTCCATGCGGTGCAGCTCGGTGACGTCCTCGAAGATCGCGACACAGCCGCCAGCCGCCATCGGCGTCACCAGTGCCCGGACCGTCCGGCCATCCCCGAGAACGAAATCGTGGGTGACAGGCGCCGAACCGCTCAACTGCACCTGACAGATGCGCATCAGCTCATCGACGGTCATCCCCGGATGGTTGCCGGCCGCAATGCCATACGCGAGCACCTCGTGCAGCGTGATGCCCGGCTTCACCACCTCCGGATCGATATTGAAGAGGCGCGCATAAAGCGCATTGGAGACGATCAACCGATCGTCCGCATCGAACATGCACACGCCCTGCGGCATGCTGTTGAGCGCAACCTCCAAAAGGTGGTTCTGCGTACGCAGGTCCTCCGCCCCCCGCTCCTGAGGGGCCACGTCCTCGGCGACCGCGACCCAGCCGCCGTTGGCGGCCGGTCTGTAGGAGAGCGCGACGACGCGGCCATCGGCGAAGGTCAGTTGCTCGCGGAACGCTCTCCGGCGGGCAAAGCGTTCGACCCTGCGGCGCCATGCGTCCTCGGCGGAGCGGTCGGACGCGGGGCCCTGGCGCAGCAAATCGCGCAATGACATGCCGACCCGCACAGTGCCAGGTGAGGATTCGAAAACCTCCAGCAGGCGCCTGTTGAACAGGGAGACGCGAAGATCGGCGTCAAGGACGCATACGCCCTGGGCGAGGGCATCCAGCGCGCTTTCATACAGGTCGGGGGAACACCGATACGTGCTCCCGCCCCCGGGCCCTGTCCGGACCTTGCCAGTCTCCGCCATAGGCCGCTCCGACCGCTCGCATCACAGAAGCCACCGTGGAACGCACCTGCCCGCTCGCCGTGGACACGGCTCCAGCACTGGCCGGGTCGTCCGGGGAAAAGCGGCGTCCGTGGCGTCAGGAAAAGGTCGGGCATGCACCAGCCCCCGGACATGTTCGGCATGCGGCGAGAACTGGAGCAGGCCCCTTGTTGCGGGGGCGATTGCCAGCCCGCCGGGCAAGGGACCATCCATAATTTGGAATTGCATGCATTCGGTTCCCGAATACATGGGAAGACGGCTGCATATGGCCCCGTGGCCTTGCGGGGCAGATCGCGCGCCTAAGGAGGCCGGGCCAAAGGACCCGGCTGGCCGTGGCGGGGGCGCAGGCGCCCCCGGCCTGTTCAGCCGACGATCTCGCTGCCGGCGAAGAAGAAGGCGATCTCGGCGGCCGCGTTCTCCGCGCTGTCCGACCCGTGCACCGAATTTGCCTCGATGTTTTCGGCGAACAGCTTGCGGATCGTGCCCTCGGCGGCGTTGGCGGGGTTGGTGGCGCCCATCACCTCGCGGTTCTTCGCTACCGCGTTCTCGCCTTCCAGCACCTGCACCACGACCGGGCCGGATGTCATGAATTCGACCAGCCCGGCGAAGAACGGCCGCTCCTTGTGGACGCCGTAGAAGGTCTCGGCCTGCGCCTTGGTCATGCGGATGCGCTTCTGCGCCACGATGCGCAGGCCGGCCTCCTCCAGCACCGCATTGATCTTGCCGGTGAGATTCCGGCGCGTCGCGTCCGGTTTGATGATGCTGAATGTGCGCTCGATCGCCATGGTCGGGTTTCCTGTCGTGTCGGCGCGGCGCTTTAGGGCGGGGGGCGCGGACGCACAACCCCTTCCCCGGCAGGCCGCCCCGGCGATAGACCCGGGGCCATGAGCCTGCTCGTCATCTCCGCCCTGACGTTGCGGATCGCCGGGCGCACCCTGCTCGACGGCGCCGACCTGACGCTGGAGCCGGGGCGGAAGGTCGGCCTGGTCGGCCGCAATGGTGCGGGGAAATCGACCCTGATCCGCGCCATCGCGGGCGAGATCGCGCCCGATGGCGGCGAAATCCGCCTGTCCGCCCGCGCCCGGCTGGGCCGTGTGGCGCAGGAGGCACCCGCGGGTCCGGCAAGCCTGATCGACACGGTGCTGGCCGCCGATGCCGAGCGCACGCGCCTGCTGGCCGAAGCCGAGACCGCCGCCCCCGAACGGCTGGCCGACATCCACGACCGGCTCGCCACGATCGGCGCGGATGCCGCCCCTGCCCGGGCCGCCACGATCCTGTCCGGCCTGGGTTTCGACGCCGCCGCCCAGGCACGGCCGGTGGGAAGTTTCTCGGGCGGCTGGCGCATGCGCGTGGCACTGGCCTCGGCGCTGTTCACGGAGCCAGACCTGCTGCTGCTGGACGAGCCGACCAACCACCTCGACCTGGAGGCCACGCTGTGGCTGGAGGCATGGCTGCGGCGCTTCGCGGGTGCGGCGCTGATCGTCTCCCATGACCGCGGCCTGCTCGACAACGCGGTGGACGCGATCGCGCACCTGGATCGGGGGCGCATCGCGCTGACCCCTGGCGGCTTCGCGGAATTCGTCCGCATCCGGACCGAACGCGCCGAGCAGCAGGCCGCCGCCGCCCAGCGCATCGCCACGCAGCGCGCGCATCTGCAAAGCTTCGTGGACCGCTTCCGCTACAAGGCCTCCAAGGCGCGGCAGGCACAGTCGAAGCTGAAGGCGATCGCCAAGCTCCCGGTGATCGATGCGGTCATCGAGGACACACCGACGCGCTTCTCCTTCCCGCAGCCGCAACAGGTCGCCCCGCCGATCCTGGCACTGGAAGAGGCGGTTGCCGGGTATGATGGCACGCCCGTGCTGCGCGGCCTGGACCTGCGTGTGGACATGGACGACCGCATCGCGCTGCTGGGCGCGAACGGCAACGGCAAGTCCACCCTCGCCAAGCTGATCGCCGGCCGCATGGAGCCGCTGGCCGGCGAGGTGCGGCGCGGGCCCAAGCTGCGCGTCGGCTATTTCGCGCAGCACCAGGCCGAGGAGCTGGTGCTGAACGAAACGCCGCTCGATCACATCGTCCGCGCCGCGCCGCGCCTGCCCCAGGTCCAGCATCGCGCGCAGATCGCCCGGTTCGGGCTGGATGCCGACCGCGCCGAGACCAAGGTCGCCAACCTGTCGGGCGGCGAGAAGGCGCGGCTGCTGCTCGCGCTCGCCACCCGCGACGCGCCGCAACTGCTGATCCTGGACGAGCCGACCAACCATCTCGACATCGACGCGCGCGAGGCCCTGGTCCGCGCCCTGGCGGAGTTCGAGGGGGCGGTCCTGCTTATCACCCACGACCCGCATCTGGTCGAACTGGTCGCGGACCGGCTGTGGCTGGTCGCGGACGGCACGGTGAAGCCTTTCGACGGCGACCTTGATGATTACCGCGCGCTGCTCACCGAACGCGCCCGCCCGCCGGAGAAGAAGGCGGCCCCTGCCCGCCGCGAGGACCGCCGCGAGCGGGCCGAAGCGCGGGCCGCGCTCGCACCGCTGCGCAGGCAGGCCCAGGCGGCGGAGAAGACCATGGCCGCGCTCGCCGTCGAACGCGGACGGATCGAGGCGAAGCTTGCCGACCAGGACCTGTACGCCGGCGGGCGCGCCGAGGAGATCGCCGCCCTCAACAGCCGCCTCGCCGCCATCGCGGCGGAGACGGCAGCCGCGGAAGAAGCCTGGCTCGAAGCCCAGACCGCGCTGGAGGCAGCGGAGTAGCCGTCACTCCGGCCAAGCACTTCTCACCGCCGCCTGGATGCAGGCAACGCCTCCGCGGGACCGTGGATGGCTTGGATGGCTACCCGCGCTGGCCGTACAGGCCGATGGTAATGCAGAGGCGCCGCCCATAACGGCCGCCGGCAGGTGAAAGCAGAGACCGGCGGCCACGGGTCATTTCACCGGGTTCAGTCCGGGAGCGTGTCCGATGGCGGCGAAGGCGCGGGCGTCACGCCGCTTCCGCCCGACGCGGAGCCCGCCAGCATCTGTCGGGTGCGCGAATCGATCCGGCCGGTCGCCGGAATGCCGCTGGCCTGCTGGAACCTGGCCACCGCATCGGATGTCCGCGGTCCCCACACGCCATCCACCGCGCCCGGATCATAGCCGTGATCGCGCAGTTCCTGTTGGACCTGCCGGATTTCGGTCGACGTCCCGCTGCGGCCGCGGCCCCGGTCATCCACGAACGGGATGCGCGCTTCCGGATTGCTCCAGGGCGGGCGGCCGAGATTGACCTGATCGGGAGTCGTGGTCGCGCCGGCGACCGCGCCGGCGCCACCACCCACCAATGCCCCCGCGGCCACCCCCACCGGCCCGCCCAGCGCGCCGACGCCCGCGCCCGTGGCGGCACCCGCCGCGGCGCCGCCGGTCGTGCGGTCCTCCGAATTGGTGCCGCAGGCGCCGAGCAGCAGCGCGGCCGCGACGATTCCAGTCGCTGTCCGTATCATTGCCGTCTCCTTCGCAGTCGCCCGCCCGTCATCGAACGGTCTGGGGTTTCAACCCCCGCCCGACCTGCGGGTTGCATCGCGCATCCCGATGCGCGTGGGGCGCAGGCTGGCTGGTGAGGAATGTCCGCCCCCTTCAGGCCGGGGTGACGGCACGGGCACCTTTCGCCCCCCGGCCGGCATCCGATCCGTATTCAGATGCATTGCGCCGCACGTGCAATCCTGCCTAACGTCTCGCGAGGCGATATGCCGGAGTCCCCGGCAGCAACATCCCCGAAGGCGAACGCGCCCGGGGCATAACGGCGAAAACCGCCAGGCTTGAGGTCCAAGACAGCCGGCATAGCCGGTTGAAACGTAAGGGGAGATTGGGTCAGCATGACATCCAAGGGCTTTTCTCGGCGCACCGCGCTGAAGGCGACGGTCGCAGGCGCGGCGCTGCCGCTCGTGCACATCCGCACGGCCGCCGCGGCCGGCAAGCTCTCGCTGGGTCTGTGGGATCACTGGGTCGGCGAAACGGCGAACGCCGCGCTGCGTGAGATCATCATGGACTGGGGCAAGAAGAACGCGGTCGAGATCCAACTCGACTTCATCACCTCGGTCGGAAACAAGAACCTGCTGACCATCGCGGCCGAGGCGCAGGCCAAGCAGGGCCACGACATCCTCTCCTTCCCCACATGGATGGTCCACGACCAGCAGCAGTTGCTGGAGCCGATGGACGATGTGATGGAGCGGCTGATCGCCAAGTACGGCGCGGTCAACGCGGCTTCGGAATACCTCGCCAAGATCGACGGCAAGTGGCTTGCCGTTCCGGAGACGGCGGGAAGCCAGTTCAAGGGCGGCGCCGGGCGCATGGACCTGCTGAAGCAGCATGCCGGCCTGGACGTGCAGGCGATGTTCCCGGCCGAACCGAAGCTCGGACCGGGCGCGGAAGAGTGGAACTGGGACGCGTTCCTCGCCGCCGCGGACAAATGCAACAAAGCAGGCTTCCCGTTCGCCCTGCCGGCCGGCACCTTCAGCGACGCCACCGACTGGATCGGCAGCATGTTCCGCAGCTTCGACGCGGACCTGGTCGATGCGAAGGGAGACATTACCGTCCGCGGCAACGACAAGGTGAAGGCTGTTCTGGAATATGCCGTGAAGCTGTTCCAGCACATCCCGAACGAGATGTTCGCCGCTGACGACGCGACCAACAACCGCGCGCTGATCTCCGGCAAGACGGCTCTGGCCTTCAATCCGCCGTCGGCCTGGTCGGTGGCGACGCGCGATTCTCCGGACGTGGCGAAGAATATCTGGCACTTCCCGAGCCCGTCCGGCCCCGCCGGCCGGTATGTGCCGCACCTGCCCTATTTCTACGGGCTGTGGAGCTTCAGCCGCAACAAGTCGGCGGGCAAGGAACTGCTCGAATACCTGACGCAGATCGAGCAGATCAAGAAGATGGTCGCCGCCTCGGTGGGTTACGATACGCCGCCATTTGCGAGCATGACCGACGACATCGACACCTGGAGCACGGTCGGGCCGCCCGTCGGCACCGTCTACAACTACCCGGTCCGGCCGCACCACAAGGCGGTCGCCTATGTCGCCTATTCCCCCGCGCCGGCCGAGATCGCGGTGCAGATGTACAATCAGGGCATCCAGGCGAAGATGATCGCGCGCCTGGTGCAGAACAAGGAGTCGATCGACTCCGTCCTCTCCTGGGCGGAACAGGAAATCGAAGGCTTCAAGCGCGGCTGAATCCGGTTCCGCGGAAAGGGCGGCGCGGCTGTTGCCGCGCCGCCCCGTTCCGCAATGGGAGAATGCGACGACCAACGGGCCAGGGAGACCGACATGGCCGACGGCAAGACACTCGCAGCGGACCGGCTTTCCGACACAGCCGCGACGCCGCGGCGCGGGAGCACGCTGACACGGCTCGCGCGCAGACGATCCACGCTTGCCTTCCTGATGACCTTGCCGCTGCTCGCCATCATCGGCGGGCTGGTGGCCTATCCGTTCGCCTACGCCATCTATCTGTCGATGCTGAACAAGCGCATGACGCGCTTCATAGGCCTCGACAACTTCTCCTTCCTGCTGACGCGCGAAACCTTCCAGGCGGTGATCTGGCAGAGCGTGCTGTTCGCGGTGGGGGCGGTGATCGCGAAGGCGCTGATCGGCTTTATCCTGGCGCACGTGCTGCACGCGCTGCCGACCAGAGGCCAGCGCATGTGGCGCGGGCTATTGCTGGTGCCGTGGGTGATCCCGCCCGCGATCTCCACGCTCGCGTGGTGGTGGCTGTTCGACCCGTCCTATTCGGCGTTCAACTGGGCGCTGAGCGCGATCGCCGTGCCGCCGGTGGCATGGCTGGGGGAACCGGGCTGGGCGCGCTTCTCCGTCATCCTGGTCAATGTCTGGTACGGTGCGCCGTTCTTCATGATCATGTATCTCGCCGCGCTGAAATCGGTGCCCGACCAGCTCTACGAAGCGGCGGCCATCGACGGGGCGTCCGGAATCCAGAAGCTGCGCTACGTGACCGTGCCGATGATGAAGAACATCATCATGATCACGATCCTGTTCAGCCTGATCGTGACCTTCGCCAATTTCGACATCGTGCGGATCCTCACCAACGGGGGGCCGCAGGACAAGACGCACATCTTCGGCACCTACGCCTTCCAGGTCGGCATCCAGTCGGGCGATCTTCCGCTGGGTTCCGCCGTCAGCCTGTTCATGTTCCCGATCCTGGCTGTGTTCTCGATCTTCGTGCTGCGTGACGTGACCAAGCGGAACAAGGAGCTGGCCGGATGAGCGGGGCGAGCATCACCGCGGCGGGGGCCGCCGCCCCCGCCTATCGCGGCACCGGCAGCCTTCGCCGCGAACGGCGCTGGGCCTTGATCGGCGCCTACATCGCACTCGCGGTGTTCGTGATCTTCTTCATCACGCCGCCCTTCCACATGCTCGTGACGAGCCTGAAGAGCAGTGCTGAGATCGCCGACCTGTCGAGCAACCCATGGATCGTCAAGCGCCCGACGCTGTCCAACTACTGGGAGCTGCTGACCCAGGGCAACTACCTGATCCACTTCCGCAACTCGCTGATCGTCACGCTCTCCGTGGTGGCGATCACCATGGTGGTCAGCACGGTGGCCGCCTTCGCGCTCGCGCGCATGCGGTTCTGGGGCAGCGCCGTGCTTGCGACCGGCGTGTTCCTCACCTACCTGGTGCCGGAGACGCTGCTGTTCATCCCGCTGTTCCAGATCCTCGGCGGGATCGGGCTGTACAACAACCTGATCTCGATGATTCTGATCTACCCCACGCTGACGGTGCCGTTCTGCACCTGGATCATGATCGGCTATTTCAGCTCGATCCCGCGCGAACTGGACGAGGCGGCGCTGATCGACGGGGCGAACCACTTCCAGATGCTGTGGAAGATCTTCGTTCCCGTGGCCCTTCCCGGTATCCTGGCGGCAATGATCTTCGCCTTCACCGTGTCCTGGGCGCAGTTCCTGTATCCCATGGCGTTCCTGGTCAGTTCGGAGAACATGGTGCTGACCGTGGGGATCGTATCCGACCTGATCCGCGCCGACACCTTCGTCTGGGGCAAGATCATGGCCGGCGCGCTGATGGCCGCGGCACCGCCACTTCTCGTATACGCGTTCCTGATGGACTATTACATCGCCGGTCTTACTGCTGGCGCAACGAAAGGATGAGCGTCTGATGGCTCAGGTTTCTCTGCGCAAGGTTGTCAAGGAATACGAAGGCGGCGTTCAGGCCGTGAAAGGGATCGACCTTGAGATTGCCGACCACGAATTCGTCGTGCTGGTCGGCCCATCCGGCTGCGGCAAGTCCACCACTCTGCGTATGATCGCGGGGCTGGAGGAGATCAGCGGCGGCGACATCGCCATCGGCGGGCAGGTCGTGAACGACATCCCGCCGCGCGACCGGGACATTGCCATGGTGTTCCAGAACTACGCGCTGTATCCGCACATGACCGTGTTCGACAACATGGCCTTCGGACTGACTCTGCGGAAGTTCCCCAAGGACGAGATCCGCCGACGCGTCGAACACGCCGCCCGTATCCTGGATATCGGCACCTTGCTGGAACGCAAGCCCAAGGCGCTGTCGGGCGGCCAGCGGCAGCGCGTGGCCATGGGCCGCGCCATCGTGCGCAACCCCAAGGTGTTCCTGTTCGACGAGCCGCTGTCGAACCTGGATGCCAAGCTGCGCGTGCAGATGCGCACCGAGATCAAGAAGGTGCATCAGACGGTCAAGACGACCACGATCTACGTCACCCACGACCAGGTGGAGGCGATGACACTGGCCGATCGGGTGGTGGTGATGAACCACGGCGTGATTGAACAGGTCGGCCCACCGCAGGAGTTGTACCACAACCCGACAACGCGCTTCGTCGCGGGCTTCATCGGCTCCCCCGCGATGAACTTCATCCCGGCCCGGCTCGCGAATGGCGGCGGTGAACTCAGCGTGCAGATCGGCAACGAGATATCGCTCGCCGTGCCGTCCGCTCGCCGCGAGCGCTACGCGCCGCATCTGAACCGCGAGCTGCTGTTCGGCATCCGCCCCGAGCACCTGACCGAACGCAAGAATGACGGCAAGCCGGGCGTGGCGACGATGGAGGCGGTGCCCGACGTGACCGAGCCCATGGGGATGGAGACGCTGGTCCACTTCCAGCTTGCCGGCGTGCCGATCTGCGCCCGTGTCGATCCCACCGCGCCGGCCGAACCCGGCGTGCGCATGCCCTTCTCGGTGGACATGAACAACATGCATCTGCTGGATGCCGAGTCGGGGCGGGTTCTGTAGGATGCTCTCAGGAAAGATCGTCTGGGTCACCGGCGCCGGATCGGGGATCGGGCGCGCCACTGCGATCGCCTTTGCCGCCGAAGGGGCCAAGGTCGCGCTGACCGGCCGCACGGTCGCAGCTTTGGAGGAGACGGCCGGCATGCTGCCCAAGGGCAGCGCGCTCGTCGCGCCCGCGGACGTGACGGACGTGGCCCAGGTCACCGCCGCGCATCAATCCATCGTCAAGGCGTGGGGCGATCCGCAGGTGCTGGTGAACAACGCCGGTTTCAACCTGCCCAAGCGGCATTGGCGGGAGCTGACGCCGGACGGCGCCGCCTCGGTGATCAACGCCAACCTCTACGGTCCGTTCATCTGCACGCTCGCCGTCCTGCCCGCCATGCGCAAGGCGGGGTCGGGGCTGCTGGTGCATGTCGTATCCTTCGCCGGGCACCAGATCGGATTCGTCTCCGGCCCTTCCTACACCGCGTCCAAGACCGGTGCCGTGGCGATGTCGGCGACGATCAACGCCGAGGAAGGCATCCACGGCATCCGCAGCGTGTGCATCAGCCCGGGCGAGGTCGCGACACCGATCCTCGACCGCCGGCCGAAGCCGCCTTCGGCCGAGGACCGGGCCAAAATGCTGCAGCCGGAGGACGTGGCATCCTGCGCGGTATTCGCCGCCAAGATGCCGCAGCGGGCCTGCCCCATGGAAATCGTCCTCGTGCCCACCGACAACAACACCTACCGTCGGGGCGCGCAGGCGATCGCCGCGCGGCCCTGACACGGAGAGACGAACCACACATGGATGCGCTGCCCACCACGACGATCGCGGTCGATACCCTGCGCGACTATGTCGCGCGCATCTTCAAGGCCGCCGGCACGGACGATGCGGAAGCCGCGCGTATCGGCCGTTACCTCGTCAACGCAAACCTCGCGGGTCACGATAGCCACGGCGTGATCCGCGTGCCGCGCTACGTGCGCAACCTTCAGGACGGCGACGTGAAGGCCGGACAGACGATCAGCATCGTCGTCGAAGGCCCGACGCACGCGGTGGTGGACGGCAATCACGGCTTCGGCCAGACCGTCGCCCCGCAGGCTGTGGCACTCGGCATCGCCAAGGCGCAGCAGGCGGGCCTGGCGGTGATCGGCCTGCGCAATGCCGGCCATATCGGCCGCATCGGTGACTGGGGCGAGGAAGCGGCGGCGGCCGGCCTCGTCTCCATCCATTATGTCAACGTGGCGCACGGGGCGCTGGCGGCGCCCTTCGGCGGCGTGGACCGGCGCTTCTCGACCAACCCGGTCTGCATCTGCGTGCCGCAGCCGGACGGGCGGCCGCCGCTGCTGCTGGACATGGCCACCACGGTGGTCGCCGAAGGCAAGGTGCTGGTCGCCTCGAATGGCGGCAAGCCGGTGCCCAAGGATGCGCTGATCGACGCGGACGGCACGATCAGCGGCAATCCCAGTGTGCTGTACGGGCCGATCGAGGGCACCTTCGTCCGCGATGCCGGCCTGGGCAAAGGCGCGCTGCGCGCCTTCGGGGAGCACAAGGGTTCGGGCATCGCCTTCATGTGCGAGATCCTCGCCGGCTGCCTGATCGGTGCGGCCACCTCCAGTCCCGTGCCTCCCGGGCGGCGGCGCGTCACCAACGGCATGCTGTCCTTCTACCTCCAGCCCGCCGCGTTCGGCGGCGCAGAGCACTTCACGCGGCTGGCCATGGAGTACGCAGACCACGTGAAATCCTCGCGCCCGGCGACGAAGGGGGGCGAGGTGCTGGTCCCGGGCGAGCCCGAGGCACGCACGCGCGCGCATCGCACCGCGCATGGCATCCCGCTCCAGTCCGATACCTGGGCCGCGATCCGCGCAACGGCGGATGGGCTGGGTGTGGCCGCTCCCTCGGTCGGGTAGCCTGTCCCCTACAGCAGGCTTGCTCCCCACGCCGCGGCGATGCCGACGACCAGCGCCAGCGGGATGCTGCGTGTCGCCATCATCGCCGCGACCGTGACCACGGCGCCGGCCCAATGCGCCGGCCCGCCCTTCACCAGGGCAGGCGCGACATAGCTGACGAACAACGTGCCCGGAATGAAGGTCAGGACCGACCGGACGAATGGCGTGGGTGTAATCTGCCGGAACACGACGTAGCCGCCCGCGCGGCAGGCATAGGCCGCCGCGGTCATCACCGCGATGGCCAGCAGCGTCCAGCTATCCGGCATGGAGGTTCAGGCCCGCTTGGCAGGGGCGGGCTCCAACCCCTTGCCACGCAGCAATTCGGCGGTGACCGCGCCGGCCAGGAAATGGAGGAACGCGGCACCGTCCTGCCGCCGCGCCGCGTTCGCGAAGCACGCGCCGGAAAAGGTCACGGACTCGCCGATTTCGTCCGGCAGACGGCCGACGACGTCCACGCCGGGCACCGCCATCAGTTCGCTGACCTGCTGGATGGCGACATCCGCCTCGCCGCTCACGACCTTCTCGGCGGTGAAGCCCTGCGGCACCACGATGGCCGTGGCGTTCACCTCCGCGGCAATGCCCAGACGGTCAAGCAGCCCGGCGAAGAAGATGCCGCTGGCACCGGCCCGCGAATATACGACCGCGCGTGCATCAAGCAGCGCACGCCGTACGGCATCCACCGTCGCGATGTCCGGCCGCGGCGCGCCTGCGCGCACGGCGAGGCCGACGAAGGATTGCGCGAAGTCCATGCGGGTGTCCGGCACGAGCACGCCCTTCGCGGACAGATCCTCGACCGCCACCTCGGTCAGGATCGCGACATCGCCGGCCTCCCCCGCATCCAGCCGGGCGAGCAGCGACTTGGTCGGCTCGAAAACAGCATCGACGCGGATGCCGCCCTGCGCTTCCCAGCGCGGGATCAGGTCCTTCAGCACGCCGAGCATCCCCAGCGTGGACATCACCTTCAGCGCATCGCCGCGAACCGTCATCGCTCCCCTCCCCTGTTCTTCATGCACGGGTGCGCAGCGCACCAACGATCGCGCCCGCCACCGCGCCCACCACAACGTGCCATGCCGTCCCGGGCAAGGCCTGGCTGACTGCAATACCCACCACGCCCGCCACGATCCACGGCAGCGCATCCTGCGCGCCGCGCCACATCGGCACCATCAGCGTGATGAAGGCCGCTGTCGCGCCGAAATACAGCGGATGCCCCTGCGGAAACCGCACGACGGTGCCCAGCACGTGGCCCGCGGCGGTCTGTATCAGCCACATCAGCCACAGCATCGCGCCGATGCCGAGCAGATAGGCGGCATCGTTGCGGCCGGACCGCATCTCGGTGACGGAAAGCGCGAAGCCGTGATCCACCATCGCCCCCAGCGTCAGCCACAGCCGCCATCCGCGCAGCCGGTCGAACCATGGCGCCAGCACCGGCCCCATCAGGGCCATGCGCATGTTCACGATGAACACCGCCAGCCCCGCGGCCAGCACCGGCGCCGGGTCGGACCAGCTTTCCAGCGCGACCAGTTGCGCCGTGCCCGAGAATACGGTCGCGCTCATCAGCACCGCCTCGAACAGGCTCAGCCCCTTGGTCTCGGCGAGGATGCCGGCGACCAGGCCGAACGGGATCATCCCGACCGACAGCGGCACGGCGATCCGCGCGCCGCGCAGGAAGCCTGCCCAGGTGAACGCGACATCGGTCATGCGCGCGCGGCCAGCACGGCCTCGGCCTCCGCCGCCGGCATGTCGAGTGCTGCGGCGGCGACCGCCGCGCCGAACCCCGCGCGCGCGAGGGCCGCGAGCTGGCGGCGGTGCTGTTCGGCATCGGCCGGCGGCCCGAACGCACCGAAGCGGCGGCGGCGGACCAGGGCAAGCGCGGCCGGAAGATCGTCCTCGGGGAGCACGCCGCCCGCCTCCTCCGCCTTCACGCCCTTGGCGGCCAGATGCGCCGCGATGGCCCGCCGGGACCGTCCCGCGCGGGCCAGGCGCCGGGCGCGCGCCTCGGCGAAGGCCGCGTCGTCCACCGCCCCGGCCGCGACCAGCCGCCGCGCGACCGCGCGCGCAGCCTCCCGCGCCGCGGCGACCGCGGCCGCGACCTGCTCCGGATCGGCCTCCGCGGCGCGCGCCCAGCGGGCGATCCGGCGGTCGAGCACGGCGACCAGCCCCGCCTCGGTCGCGGCGAAGCGGGACAGATGCGCAAGCGCCGCCTCGTGCAGCGTGCGCGCATCGGGCGGCGGACCGGCTGGACGCCTTGGGGCCATGGTCCGCTCTTGCCACGGCTTCGGGCGTCGCGGGAACCGGCGCGCCCCGCCTTCGCGCATTCCTGCTGTCATCCCGCCTTCGTTGACGCGGGCGGCGCGCCGTGGCCATGCTGCTTCTTTGGCCTAGTGGAGCAGGAGCATCCCGTGATTGCCGCCTTGATGCCGACCTACAACCGCGCCGATCTCGCCTTCGAGCGGGGCGAGGGTGCGCGTCTGTGGACCGGCGATGGGCGACGATTCCTGGATTTTGGCGCCGGCATCGCGACAAGCAGCCTGGGTCACGGCCACCCGCATCTGGTCAAGGCCATCGCGGAGCAGGCCGCCAAGGTCATGCACGTGTCGAACCTGTACCGGGTGCCGCAGGCCGAGACCCTGGCCGCGCGCCACGTCGCGGCCTCTTTTGCCGACACCGTGTTCTTCTGCAACTCGGGCGCCGAGGCGAACGAGGGCATGACCAAGGCCGTCCGCAAATACCACGCGGAGAACGGCCACCCCGAGCGGTTCCACATGATCTGCTTCGAGGGCGCCTTCCACGGCCGCACGCTGGCCATGCTGTCGGCCACGGGCAACGATAAATACCTCGCCGGCTTCGGCCCGCCCGTCGAAGGCTTCGATCACGTGCCATTCGGCAACATGAACGCGGTGCGCGACGCGATCGGCCCTTCCACCGCAGGCATCATGATCGAGCCGATCCAGGGCGAAGGCGGCGTGCGCCCCGCCGACCTGCGCTTCCTGCGCGAGCTGCGCGCGGTCTGTGACGAATTCGGCCTGCTGCTCGCACTCGATGAGGTGCAGACGGGCATGGGCCGCACCGGCAAGCTCTGGGCCCATCAATGGGCGGGGATCGAGCCGGACGTGATCTCCTCGGCCAAGGGGATCGGCGGCGGATTCCCGCTGGGCGCGATCCTGGCCAAGGAACACGTAGCCAAGTACCTCAAGCCCGGCACGCACGGCACGACCTTCGGCGGCAACCCGCTCGCCTGCGCCGCCGGCAACGCGGTGCTGGACGTGGTCCTCGCCGAAGGCTTCCTCGACGGCGTGGACCGTGTCGCACGGCATCTCTGGAACGGCCTGGTCGATCTCGCCGGCCGCCATCCGGAGGTGGTCGAGGGCGTGCAGGGCGCCGGCCTGCTGCTGGGCATCAAGCTGCGGCCGGAAGTCACCAACACCGCCGCGCAGGACGCCGCCGCGGCCGAGGGCCTGCTGACGGTCGCGGCCGGGATGAATGTGCTGCGTCTCGCCCCGCCGCTGATCATCACCGAGGCGGACGCGGACGAGGCGGTTGCGATGCTGGACCGGACCTTCCTGCGCCTCACCCCGTCCAGGGCGAAGGCGGCCGCGAAATGAGCGCCGCCCTCAAGACCGTCAGCGAGGGACCAGGGTCTCCGCGCCACTTCCTCGAGATCATGGACTTCGACACGGCCTCGCTGCGCCGGATGCTCGACCTTGGCGCGCGCGCCAAGCGCGGCGAGATCGCGGGCAAGCCGTTGGCCGGCAAATCCGTCGCGCTGATCTTCGAGAAGCCATCGACCCGCACCCGCGTCTCCTTCGAAGTCGGCATCCGCCAGCTCGGCGGCGATGCCGTGGTGCTTTCCTCCAAGGACATGCAGCTCGGTCGCGGGGAGACGCCGAAGGACACGGCGCGCGTACTCTCCCGCTACGTCGATGCGATCATGCTGCGCACCGACGACGTGCGGAAGATCCGCGAGATCGCCGAATACGCGACCGTCCCGGTGATCAACGGCCTGACCGATGTCTCCCATCCCTGCCAGATCATGGCGGACGTGATGACGTTCGAGGAGCATCGCGGTCCGATCGCCGGCCAGGTGGTGGCCTGGACGGGCGACGGCAACAACGTCGCGCAATCCTTCATCCAGGCCGCGGCGCGCTTCGGCTTCACGCTGCGCATCGCCACCCCGCCCGAACTCGCCCCGCCCGCCGCGCTGATCGACTGGGCGCGACGCGAAGGCGCGAAGATCGAACTCACCAACGACCCGGTCACCGCCGTGAAGGGCGCGCGCTGTGTCGTCACCGATGCCTGGGTCTCCATGTCGGACGAGAAGGAAGGCCGCGCCCCGGCACGGCACAACCTGCTCGCCCGCTACCAGCTCAACGCCGCGCTGATGGAACACGCCGCGTCCGACGCGATCGTCATGCACTGCCTGCCGGCGCATCGCGGCGAGGAGATCACCGACGAGGTGATCGACGGGCCGCAGAGCGTGGTGTTCGACGAGGCCGAGAACCGGCTGCACGCGCAGAAGGGCGTGCTGCTCTGGGCGATGGGCGCGCGGTAGGGGCCCCGCGCCCCTCCCCCTCTCTCCCGCCTGCGGTCGAGGGCCGGGGTGAGGGTCTTTCAACGCCCTCACCCACCCATGTCCCGGGCCGCAAGAAGACCGAAATGACCGCCCCCTCCACCGTCGCCCGCTTCGATCTCTGGTACGATCCCGTCATGGAAGCGCGCTTCGCGCGCGAACCCGGCATCATGCTGCGCACCATTGCGCTCTCCGGCCCCGAGGCGGATTCCTGGGCCACGCTGGGCGCGGCGCGCGCCTATCAGATTTCCGCGGCCAGGGACGAGCTGCCCCGGCAATGGTGGGCGGAAGCCCCGCTGCTTGTCCGCTGCCCGAACCTGCTCTGCGTCTCCTCCGCGGGCGTGGGGTTCGACACCGTGGACGTGGCCGCCTGCACGCGCGCGGGCGTGCTGGTGGTCAACCAGGCCGGCGCCAACGCCCAGGCGGTGGCGGAACATACGCTGGGCCTGATGCTCGACCTGTCCAAGCGCATCAGCGAAAGCGACCGCAAGCTGCGGGTGGAACGCGGCTTTTCCCGCGAAACGCTGATGGGCAGCGAGATCGGCGGCAAGGTGCTCGGCCTTGTCGGCATCGGCGATATCGGCCGGCGCGTCGCCCGCTTCGCCGCCGCTTTCGGCATGCGCGTGCTCGCCACCGACCCGCTGCTCGATCCGGCCGAGATCGCGCGCCGGGGTGCGGAGCCGGTCGGCCTCGATGCGCTGCTCGCGCAATCCGACTATGTCTCCCTGCACTGCCCGCGCAATGCGGAGACGATGGGCATGATCGGCGCGGCGCAGTTCGCCCGGATGAAGCAGGGCGCCTTCTTCATCACCACCGCCCGCGGCGGCATCCATGACGAGGCGGCGCTTGCGGCCGCGCTGGCGCGTGGGCATCTCGGCGGCGCCGGGCTGGATGTCTGGAGCGTGGAACCACCGCCGCTCGACCACGCCCTGCTCGCGTTGCCCAATGTCGTCGCGACCTTCCACACCGCGGGCGTCACGCACGAAGCGCGGCGCAACGTCGCGCTGTCGGCGGCGGAACAGGTGATCGCGGTGCTGCGCGGCGAACGCCCGCCGCATCTGGTCAATCCGGAAGCCTGGGACGCCTACGTGGAGCGGTTCCGCAACGCGCCGCCGGTCCCCGCCGCCGCGTCGTGAGCGCGGTGTTCTGGCATGCAGGCCCGGCCACTCTGGCGCCCCACAACGGTTTCGGATCTTCCGGCCATATCCGCCATGGCGGACCGGCTGCATCCCTCCTTCCCCGAGGATCCGGACGTCTTCACTGAGCGGCTGCGGCTCTACCCGGCCGGGGTGCGCGTGCTGGACTGCGACGGAACCGCCTGCGGCTATCTCATCAGCCATCCCTGGCGTTCCGGCACGGTGCCCGCGCTGAACATCCTGCTCCGCCATCTCCCTGCGGATGCCGACATGTATTACCTCCACGACCTCGCCCTGCTGCCGCCCGCGCGCGGGACAGGTGCGGCCCGCCTGATCGTGGAGGAGATGGCGGAACATGCCCGGGCCAAAGGCTATCCGGTCATGGGCCTCGTCGCGGTCAACGGATCCGTCCCGTTCTGGCGCCGTTGCGGCTTCGCCGTCGCGGAACATGCGGCCATGGCCGAGACGCTGGCCAGCTACGAAGAAGCGGCCCGCCTGATGATCCGGGACCTGGGCAGCAGGCGAATGATGCGGCCTTCCCTGTAAGGCCGCGCTTACGCTCGGCGGCCGGGATTGCCTTTACCCTGCCGGCCCGCGCGCCAATGCCCCACCCGTCTCCGGTGCCGCCGGAACCACCCGTCCGTCCTCCAGCGCCACGACCCGATCCGCCACGTCCAGGATGCGCGGGTCATGCGTCACCAGCAGGATCGCCGTTCCCCGCTCCTTCGCCAGCCGCCGCAGCAGCCGCACCGCCTCGCCACCGGTCTTGCTGTCCAGCGCCGCGGTCGGCTCATCCGCGAGGATCAGTCCCGGCTCGTGCACCAGCGCCCGTGCGATCGCCACGCGCTGGCGCTGCCCGCCCGACAGCTTCGCCGGCAATGCATCCGTCTTGTCCCCCAGTCCGACCGCGTCCAGCATCGCATCCGACCGGTGCAGCCGCTCCGCATCCGCGAGTTCCGGATCCAGTTCCAGCGCCATCGCCACGTTCTGCCGCGCGGTCAGGAAACCGAGCAGGTTGTGCTGCTGGAAGATGAAGCCGATCCGCCGCCGCGCGAGCACCCGTGTCCGCTCGTCCGCCCCGGCCAGTTCCTCCCCCAGCACACGGCAGCTTCCCTCCTGCACCGCCCGCAGCGCGCCGATCAGCGTCAGAAGCGTGGTCTTGCCGGATCCGGACGGGCCGGTCAGCAGCACGATTTCGCCGCGTGCGACCTCGATCGCCACGTCCTGCAGCACCGGCTTGGCAAGCTCGCCCTCACCGTACCGGTGCCAGATGCCCTGCGCCGCAATCGCAGGTTCGTCCATCAGAACATGTCCGCCGGATTGGCATCGCGCAGCTTGCGGATCGCAAGCAGGCCGGACAGAAGGCACATCCCGAAGATCAGCGAGAACACCAGCACGATCTTCGACACATCCATCACCAGCGGAATGAAGATCTTGGCGCTCGCCAGCGCATAGAGCCCGCGCGCGATGACCGCGCCGGGAATGAAGCCCAGCACGGCAAGGATCAGCGCCTCCCCCATCACCACCTTCGACAGGTAGGCGTTCGGATATCCCACCGCCTTCAGCGTCGCGTATTCGCTGATATGGCGGGAGATGTCGCTGAACAGGATCTGATAGACGATCACGCAGCCGACCACGACGCCGATGGCGACCCCCAGGCCGAAGACGAAGCCGATCGGCGCGGTCTGCGTCCAGTAGTCGCGCTCGAACTGCACCAGCCCGTCATGGGTCAGCACCACCACGTCATCGGGCAGCAGCGCGGCCAGCCGGTCGCGCACCGCCTGCGCATCGCTGCCGGGCCGCAGGAAGATCGCGCCCACATCCGCCTCGCCGAAGGCGCGGCCGGGCAGGTAACGGCGGAAATTCACCTCGCTGGTGATGGCATGGCCCTCGGTGCCGAAGGTCGGCCCGACCGCGAACATGCCAGCCACCTCGACGCGGCGGTTGTTCAGTTCGGTACGGACCGGCCCTTCCGCCAGCATCTGCGCGATCGGGCCGAACTGCGGCTTGGCGCGTTCGTCGAACAGGATCGTGTCGGGACGGCTGACCATGTCCAGCTTCCCCTGTGTCAGCCCGTGCAGCGCCAGCAGCCCCGCCTGCGGATCGAGGCCCAGCAGCAGCAGCGTGCGCTTCTGCCCATCGACCGGATTCTTCCACACGGCATTGCCGACATAGAGCGGTACCACGCGCGCGACCTCGGGCAGCGCCAGCGCCTGCATCAGCCGTGCGCGGGGAAACGGGGAGCTGCGCCACAGCGCTTCCGTCGTCCGGTTCAGCAGGTAGACCTCCGCCTTCATGCCGAGCTGCAGGCTCACCGCGCTGTCCAGCAGTGCGGTCATGAAGCCGAGTTGCATGAAGATTAGCACACAGGCGAACATCACGCCCGACAGCGCGGCCACAAGCCGCGACGGCTCATGCCGCAGCTGCCGCCAGGCGAGACGGAAGGCGAGCATCGCGCTGCCGCTGCCCCGCGGCGCATCCGCCCGTGCCGCGTCATCCCCGCGCGTGCTGATGTCGCGCGGACTCACGGCCTTATCGTCACCTGCACCTGCATGTTGGTCCGCCGCGCCAGTGCCGCGACCGCATCGGCATCCAGCGCCAGCCGCACCTCCACCACCCGCGCATCGACCGCGGCCACGGGGTCGGTGTCCACCACGGCGTTGCGCCGGACCAGCCAGCCGATCTCCCGCACCTTGGCGGTGTAGGGATGCGGATCACCGGGAACGATGACCGCGGCGGCCGCCCCCTCGCGCACGCGTGGCAGGTCGGTCTCATAGACCTCGGCCACGACGTCGAGCGCGGTCAGGTCGGCGATCTCCATGATGCCGTCGGACGGCACTTTCTCGCCTTCTCGGGCGGTGATGCGCAGAACGGTGCCGTCGATGGGCGCGGTCAGGCGGGCGAGGTCGCGATCCGCGCGGGCCGAGGCGACGGCGGCCTCGGCGGCGGCAAGTTCCGCTTCGGCGATGCGCACATCCTCCGGCCGCGGGCCTTCCAGCGTCCTCAGATCGGCCTCCGCCCGGGCGCGTTCGGCGGCGGCCTGGTCCGCGGCGAAACGGGCACGGTCCCACGCCGCTTCGGTTCCGGCCGCGCTGCGCAGCACGCGCTCCGCCCGCGTCGCCTCGCGCTTCGCGCTCTCCTCCGCCGCGCGCAGGGCATCGATGCGCGCACGCGCGGCCGCTATATCGCTGTCCCGGCCGCCGGCGAGCAGCTTGTCGAGCTGCGCGCGCCGCAACCGGGCATTGGCCTCGGCCTGCAACAGCGCCGCCTCGCGCTTGGACAGATCGTGATACTCGGCCAGCACCTGGCCTGCGACGACGCGTTCTCCCTCCCGCACCAGCAGGCGTGTGATCTTCGCTCCCTCCGGTGCGTTCACCGCGGCCAGCTTGCGCACGCGGGAAGCGGGTTCGACCCGCCCCAGCGCGCCGATCCCCGCAGGAGAGGCTGACGTGGATGGAGGAACGGGTGGAGGCGCCTCCGCGCGGCCGCGCAGCAGCACCATGGCCCCGCCGGACAGCGCCAGCGCGACGGCGCCGGCCAGTATCCAGACCGTCCGCCGCGTCATGGGGCGGCGGCAAGCGCGTGCAGATCGGCTGCGATCGCCCGCAGCTCGGCGTCCGAAGGACGACCGATGCGGAACACCTCCGCCATGAACAGCCCGTCCACGGCCGCCGCGATGCTCCCGGCCCGGCCGGCCGGCAGCCCATCCTCCGCCTGCAGGGCCCGGAGCCGTGCACGCAGCATGCGCACCGGCTCCAGCAAGGCCGGGTCATGATGGAAGGCCGCCAGCAGCACCGAGGCGACGCGCAAATCCCGCTCCTGTCGCTGGGGATGGTCGGTCAGGACCCAGTGCAACAGCGCGCGGGTGGCGTGCCCGGTTCCGGGCGACGTCGCGGTCAATGCGGCATCATAGGCAGCCTGCATCTCGGCGGCGAGCCGGTCGATCATGGCGCGCAGCAGGGCCTCCTTGGAGGGGAAATGATAGAGCAGCCCTCCCTTGGAGACATGGGCACCCCGGGCGGCTGCCTCCAGCGTCAGGGCGGGCACGCCACGGTCGGCGACGATCGTCTCGGCGGCGTCCAGGATCCGGGTCCGGGCGGCCGGGGGAGGCATGTGTGCGTCCATCCGCCCCGCTAGACCATCCGGACGGTCGGCGTCAAACCGGCTGGACGGTTAATACCAGCCCGACCGACGGCGATCACCGGACCGTGTGCGTCACTGCATAATTAATGTGCATTTGTCCGTGGCGTGTCCCGCCGCGACCAGTGCCATGATGAAAAATCGAGCCCTGCGGCGGCTCCGGCCCGCGGCACGGTTCTTGTTAACCCCCTCCCCGGGACCGCGAGCCCATCAGGGGTCGTGCGCGCCTGTCACGGGAAGAGGACGGCGACATGAAGTTGATCATGGCCATCATCAAGCCCTTCAAGCTGGACGACGTCCGCGAGGCGCTGACGCCGCTTGGCGTGCAGGGGCTGACGGTGTCCGAGGTGAAGGGGTTCGGCCGGCAGAAGGGCCAGACGGAGATCTATCGCGGGGCGGAATACCACGTGAACTTCCTGCCCAAGGTGAAGATCGAGGTCGTGGTTCCGGCTGACCTCGCCGACCGGGTTGTGGAGGCCATCTCGAAGGCCGCGCACACCGGCAAGATCGGCGACGGAAAGATCTTCGTGCTCGATATCGAGCGCGCGGTGCGTATCCGCACCGGCGAAACCGACGCCGAGGCGCTGTGAGCGCCCCTACGATCATGACAAGGGAAACACCTACGATGACCCGCTGGGGCAAGACCCTGACGGCGGCGCTGGCCGCTTCGGCGATGGCGGCACCCGCCTTCGCGCAGGACGCCGCGATCGACACGGGCGATACTGCCTGGATGCTCACCAGCACGGCGATCGTGCTGCTGATGACGATCCCCGGCCTCGCGCTCTTCTACGCCGGCATGGTGCGGAAGAAGACCGTGCTCGCGACCATGATGCAGTCCTTCTTCCTGGCCGCGCTGATCGCCATCGTGTGGATGGTGGCGGGCTACAGCCTCGCCTTCACCAACGGCAATGCCTATGTCGGCGATCTGTCGCGCTTCTTCCTGTCGGGCGTGGCGGAAGGATGGGACAAGCCCTTCATCATGGGCGCGGGCCTGGAGGCGCCGGTCGCGAACACGATCCCGGAGACCGTGTTCATCATGTTCCAGATGACCTTCGCGATCATCACCCCGGCGCTTGCCACCGGCGCGGTCGCGGACCGGATGAAGTTCTCGGCCCTGGTGCTGTTCGCGATCCTGTGGTCGCTGCTGGTCTATTCGCCGGTCGCGCACTGGGTATGGCATCCGAACGGCTGGATCGGCGGTCTGGGTGCTGCCGACTTCGCGGGCGGCACGGTGGTGCATATCAACGCCGGCATCGCGGGCCTTGTGCTGGCCATCGTGATGGGCAAGCGCGTGGGCTACGGCAGCGAGAACATGTCCCCCTACAACCTCTCGCTCGCCGTGATCGGCGCGTCGCTGCTGTGGGTGGGCTGGTTCGGCTTCAACGCCGGCTCCGCCGGAGGTGCCGGCGCGCGCGCGGGCATGGCGATGCTGGTGACGATGATCGCCGCCGCCGCCGCCGTGGTGGCCTGGACCTTCGCGGAGTGGATGGCCAAGGGCAAGCCGTCGGTGCTCGGCGCGATCTCGGGCGCCGTCGCCGGCCTGGTCGCGATCACGCCGGCCGCGGGCTTCGTGCTGCCCGGCCCGGCCCTGATCATCGGCGTGGTCGCCGGCGTGGTCTGCTTCTGGGGCGCCACCAGCCTCAAGCACATGCTCGGCTACGACGACAGCCTGGATGCGTTCGGCGTGCATGGCGTCGGCGGCATCGTCGGCGCGCTGCTGACGGGCGTGTTCGCCTACGGCCCGCTGTCGGACGACAGCTACGTGGGTGGCGCGGCCCTGCTGATGAGCCAGATCTATGCCGTCGTCGCGACGATCATCTTCACCGCGATCGGCACGTTCATCCTCGCCAAGATCGTGGACGCCATCGTCGGCCTGCGCGTGACGGAGGAGGAAGAGGTCGAGGGTCTCGACGTGGTGCTCCACGGCGAACGTCTCGGCTGACGCTCTCCTCGTCCCATGCCTGCAAGCGGCCGGAGGCAAGGCGCCTCCGGCCGCATTCCGTTTCGGGGCTTCGCGCCGTCAGGGCACCTGCCAAGACCAGGTCGGCATGCGGGCGATGGGAATACGCCCGAGCGTCAGCCTGCGATCCTGGAGCGTCAGCGGCACCTCCACCGACGCCTCGCCGTTCTCTCCCTGCCGCGTCATCAGCGGCAGCGCCGCCTGCGCCAGGGTCGCGGCGCGCGGCGGGATCACGCCAGCGGAGGCCAGCACGCCGAGCGCCTCGCCCGCGCCGGTGATCCGCGCCGTCGCGGCCCCCATGGGCTGGAGCGAATCATCGAGCGCGATCGTGGCGCTGGATTGCAGTCCGGCCGGCCCCCATTCGAAGCCCAGTTCCCGGATTTCCAGCGTGCCACCGCCGTCACGCCACTCTGCCGCGCGCTGGCGCGGATCGGGCGCATAGACGGTCGGGCCGGTCAGCACCGCGTTCAATGCGACCTGGCGCAGGCGGTCACCCAGCGCCGCGCCGGGGCCGGGCGGCAAGGTGAGCGTGTCGGCG